>Ga0180007_10000963_pt1 | contig 42299 bp, 40 predicted proteins | sample MM_PC_MetaG_FD_121122 | JGI IMG/M metagenome (GOLD analysis project Ga0180007, IMG submission 121122) | Groundwater microbial communities from the Aspo Hard Rock Laboratory (HRL) deep subsurface site, Sweden - MM_PC_MetaG | ecosystem: Environmental > Aquatic > Deep subsurface > Groundwater... | reverse complement strand
GAAAAACCTTAAAATTTCTCTAAATTTTCGTTCTGAAATGTGTGCCTTGTTTAAATACTTGTTTTTCATTGTCTAGTATCGTTTAAGATAGATTATATCATCCTAAAGTTGTCTAGACCCTAATTATATTATGGAAGATGTTTCTTCTGTACAAGATGCTCAAGTAGGACGGTTAGAAGAAGTAGCTGGCCGTGTCTTTGATTTTACTCACAGATATGCAATTCCCATGTTCTCATTTGGTACCGGAGCTTTTATATGTGGAGCATATCTAAGCAAACCTGGGAATGAAAATCCATTTTTGATTACAGGATTTAGTGTTGCAGGTGTTCTGATGTACTTTGCTGGAAATGCCATAGAGAGACGGACTATCAATCATCCAGATGAGAAAATCCGAAATATAGGTTTTTTTAGCGGTTTTCTATTGCGAATTGCAGGACTTCAATTGGGAGGTGCTGCTTTATACCTTGCATTAAATGCTGACGATACATTTCCAATAATAAGAGAAGGATTGAGGCAGCCATTCGGACCAAATCCAAATCCGCTTGATCTTTTCAAACCTAAACCAACCCTACCAGCTCCAACCCCAACTCCACAGATTCTTCCACCAAACGCCCCTCCTTTGATATCTGCGTGACAATAATCACCTTTGACACTCCTTACAATAAAAAGTATCTCTAATTTAACGTTAAACTTATAGTCTCAAACTCACTTTGAGGTCATAGTTTTTGAGCTCCTGGGATTCGTGTAAACTTGATTCCATTCTCAATATGCTGCTGCTCCACATCGCTTAGATACAATCCGAAACCAATAGATTCGATTAAACCAGCCAGCTTTACAAGAATTTGGAGGTTTCTTTCTCGAGCGTCAGTTGGGATTTCCTCTCCAATTTCAGGTAAACATTTTCTATAAATTAAGAATATTCTTAGTGAGGTCAAGAACATTCGAGCTACTCTTATGAACGGGGTTTTCTTAATATTAATGGCTTGCTCAGTCCTGCATACAAGGATCTGCATATCCCCACTTGCAATAATTGATAATAATCCACGTAAAGGTGCAAACTGAGAATGGAGATCCTGTTCTGACGGGACAACATCCGCTATCGTTTCTTCTGTTTGTTGTGTTTTTCTTTCTAGTAAAATATGGGTATGCCAATCGAGTAAAACGGGCTTTGCTGGATTTCCAGTCATAACTGTTCGAAGACTAGTGTGCAGCCGAACAAAATGACTCGTGCCAACTGTCACAGAGGAGATTTCGAAAGGTTCGTTGGAAAATGGGTCAATACCAATCATCTGGGCCCTCTCCAAATTATCGCTCATAGTTTCACTTATTGCTTCGGTGAGTCGGCCGGTTATTTGATATGGGACAAGCACAGTTTCAGGAAGACAGAGAGGACTAAGTGGAAATCTTTCCAATTTCAAAACCCCTTCTGTGTAATATCTTCGTACAATTTTCATTTTATCTCTTGGGCTTTTTTCTTCCTGTTCCATTTATCAGTGTTCTTAAAAAAAAATCATTATTTTATTGGTTGCATTGACATCTCCTGCAGTAAAAAGTATCTCTCCCAACAACTTTCGTCTGCTCAATTGGAGTTTTACAATTTGGACAGGGCTTGCCTCGTTTTCTATAAACATTCATCCAACTCCGTTCTGATTCTGCAAGTTCACCTCCAACGTCTTTTGTGCTCTCCTCTACTCCCCATTTCAGAACATTCGAAATATTTCTATAAAGTGTGTTTATCTGTGCATCAGTTAACAATGACGCTGTTTTGTTTGGATGTATTTTGCTTTTCCAGAGGATCTCATCTACGTACGCATTGCCTATACCGGCAATCTTTTTTTGGTCCATAAGAAGCGGTTTGATTCTACCAAGCCTTGATTTCTGTAGAATTTCTTTCAATTCTTCTAAAGTCACTTTGTCTGCTTCAGGACCAAGATTTTTGAGCAATTTTGAATTATTCAAATCACCATCTTTGAGAAGTTCAAGTTTTATCCAGCGGGTAGGATCAATCACTACAAGCATTGTGCCGTCGGAGAAGTCAAACCAGATACATTCTTCTGTATGATGAGTCTGTGAGCTTTTGAGTAAAAGAAGCCTGCCTCTGAGCATGAGGTGCAGAACAAGTCTCAAATCATTATTTAGTGTGAAGATCAGATGCTTGCCGCGTCTTGTGATATCTGTAAACTGGTTTCCCTTTACCGCTTCGTCGAGCTCTTCAGGTGACGAGTTTATAAGGGATTTTACTGCATTGCATCCTGAAGAGGAGATTATCTTGTTGAGAACAATTGTCTTTAGATTTTGTTGGAAGACTGCAAGGTCGGGAAGTTCGGGCATAGGAAATATCTAATATGTAATATGTGATAACTCAAAATTAAAATCTCAAAGATCAAAGATTAGTAACTTAAAGTTGTTGATTATAAATCATGTTACAGTCTTGTTTTTGAGTAGTCAATGAAGCTTGATGGCAAATGGAAAGATTATGCCTTTGGCGAAAAGGTGTACATTCTCTTAAGTCTGTTTGCTAAATCAGCTCTTGCCTGGCAGGTTTGGGGCGGGACGATGAGACCGGAGTAGAAGTAACTCAAATGTAATATGTAATATCTAAAAGTTCTAGGGTTTATTACTCAGGGCTAGTATTAGTAGTAGTCTAACTTGATTTGTCAGGATGGGTACTTGTACTAGGTATCAAATATTATCTCCTCAAATGTAAAAACTATTCACATGTACTTGTACCCACGTGTATCAGTAGAATTTTTCACAGAGTTAAGATATAATACTATTATAAGATACTATTTCTTAACATTCAGCAAAATGGAACAAGGGTTATCTGCATCTGAACAATTTATACAAGCTTCAGCCTTAGCTATAAGAGGTATGGGGAAGGCTAGAATGAGACACCTAGTTTCCGCAATTGCTGTTATGGAACCTGAAATAAAATTTCAAGGTGCAGGGGGTGATGGGTTTGTTCTGGGATACTTACTTAATTTAGTGACTGAATTTACTGCAGAGGAGAGAGATCTCTGGAAGGAAACAGCAGCAAGAACACTATGCGAACTAAGAGGGGGAGATTTTACAACATGGAGAGTTCGTGTCGGAAGTTCCTTGAATTGTGCTTTTAGAGCTGTTCGGTACGGAAAATTTGAAGAGGTGTTTCAAAGGTTAGGATATGATGAGCCAGAACCTTGAAGTGTCTTTCTGTTTTATTTCCACCTCCCGGGAATTGTTTGAATCTTTGCAAGCTGTGAGCCTCGACTGACCATATTTCAGTCTGTTACTTTCTATACTCGGGGAAGTTAAATGTATATTCACTTTATCAAATCACAACTTTATGCTATCTTGATGTTTGTGTTTTTCTAGCAGTAAATGAAAATAAATCTAGGGGAGATTCAAAATAATAAAAAGAAGCTGGCCTTTAAAAGGTCGTTTATATTTACTTTGATATTTGTACTTATTATAAGCGGGGCTTATTACCTATTTGTAAATGTTTTTTACAAAAACAAGGTTCTTCCTGGAGTTACAATTCTCGGAGTAAGTGCTTTCGGACTCGAGAATGATGAACTATCTGGATTTGTTAACGAGAAAATCATCCCGACCATACCGCAGAAAATCGATTTCAGTGTAGACGGATATTCTTTTACAGTTCCGACGAGCGAACTAGATATCAGTATCGATCCGGCTAATCTTTTGGAATATGGAAAGGGTGCAAGTTTGCTTAAATTGTATACTGACGGACTGAAGCTACTTGATAAAGAAAATCTAACACCAACGTATATTATAAATATCGATCCGATTCTTCAAGGACTACCGATCACAAAGAATACAAAATACGCTGCTCAGGTGAGAGACGGCCGTGTGCTCAATTGTATGAATGCTAACTACTTTATATCTATAGACGAAGAAAGGCTTTCGGAACTGACAATTCAGGCAATTGATAATCGTACAGGTGTACAAACAACTTTTGTTGAAATAGCGTTAAATCCTGATGAAGCAAAGATTGTTAGTTTCTGCAGAAAATATCTAGAGGACGGAGCTGTTATAAATATTTCTTTAAGATCACCTTTCGGAGATGATGCTGTTCTCGATCAGTTTTTTGGACTTTATACAGAAGGTGAAGGTCTAAATTGGAAAATTCTCAACTCCGAGAAACTCAAGAATGAACTACAGAAATTGAAAGCAAGGGAGTCTAGTCCTCCGTACGATGATGACTACGTGGTCTGGGGAGACAAAGTTCTGCTTTTCAAATCCTTTGAAAAAGCTGGAGGTTTAAAGATCAGCGATACTATGAAGCAAATAGAAGAGTGGTTGAAGTTGCCAAATTCTGATCTTCCGATTGTGTACAAATCATTAGATAAAACAAATTTGGATAAAAATCTAGAAGTACTTGATTTTACTCAACTTCTTTCGGCCGGCAAAACAAGAATGCCGATATATGAAAACGGTGAGAAGAACTTGAAATTGGCCAATGCACAAGGAGCAATAGAAGAGCTGCATCATACGATCATACTGCAGGGAGACAAGGTTTCTTTTCTGGAAGAGATGGATGTGAGACCGGGTGGTATGACAGGAAATTGGAGATCCTACGGAGGCGGGGTTTGTAATGCTTCAACAACGGCCTTTCGCGCGGTACTTGAGGGAGGTTTCCCGATTGTCGAATGGCACTCTCATAGTTTTTATGTCGAATCTTACAACTGGGGAGAATACAAATACAATATCGTACAGGCAGCGGTGACTACTGATCCCAAACTGGATTTTGTTTTTGAAAATGATTTGCCCTACCCTATTCTTCTTCGAACAAATATCTATCAGAAGGGAGACTATCAGTATCACACAATTTTTATAATGACCAGCAGTGAATATTCAGATGACCGAAAAGTTGAGTTGAGCGACTGGAAGAAGTGGAATGAAAGATCAGATAAACGCTTTTTTGGTTCTTTTGACAGAAAGGTCTGGGAAGAAAATGAATTGATCCGGGAGGAGACTTTTGTCAGTGAGTATGTGGAGACTGTGTAGGTGAATCAGCTGATATTTAACTTAACAAGCAAATTAGCTATAATTGGTTATGGCCTTAGATTTGTGGCTTTGGAATCTGTAACTAATACCAAATTTTAAAATGTAGCAGATTGCAAAAAGCTTACAGTATACAGACCATAAATTACTGACTACGGACTATTTTTAATTACTTATTTGTTAATTATGCCAATGAAAGTTACAATTAGTAAGGCTGAAACTTTATTGAAGAATGCAGCGTCTGAATTTGTGACAAAAAAAGAAACACTTTATTTTGCAAAAGAAACTATCTTCACTCATCTAAAAAAATACCCAAGAATGCATCCCTTCAAAGAAGCTGTTCATGATGTTGAAAATTGGAGTCTTAATAAGGAGTCACAAGTAAAGACACTAGTTGATAAGGGAAGTTCTCTTCTGATCAACTTCTCTAAATTGGCTCCATCCCTCAAAATAAAGTGGGTGCATGATGAGCTGGAAAAAAGAGCTCGAAAATATGGAATTTCTATGATGGGTATGTATAACACCGGCGGAATTCATGCTCTAAACTTTTGGACTGAAGGACTGGCGGACAGGAATCTGATAGGGATAAGTATGTATCAGGGAGGCTATGATGGCGTAGTGCCGTTTGGCGGGACGAAGGGAATGTTTGGTACGGCACCTCTTTCATATGCTGTGCCCTCAAAAACTGAGCCTATCCTTGCTGATTTAGCAACATCAAACATTTCCTACTTTGAACTTCTCAAAACCCATCGTGAAGGAAAATCACTGCCTCCAAATTCAGCAGTTGATGTGGACGGTGTTCCGACTAATGATCCAGATAAAACTTTATTTGACGATGAATCTTCCAATCTCCTGCCAATCGGGGGTGGGCATAAAGGATTTGCGATTCTGCTTTTGGTTGAGATGTTGTCGGGGGCTCTGGTAAGGGGGTGTCTTTCAAATGAATTCACACAGAATGCAGATTTACCTGACGAGCAGGGCTTTGTTGTTTTTGCTATAGACATCAGTACATTTACTGATATTGATAAATTTAAAAATTCTGTATCGAGTTTATGTGAAGAGATCCGGAGTCAAAAACCTGGAAAGGGATTTGATACAGTTATGGTACCAGGCGATGCAAGTTATAGAAGGATGGAAAACTTAGGAAAAGTGGGAAAGTTTGATATAGAGAAGGAACTTTTGGATAAGATAGAGAGAGTTTCGAGGTAGAAAATGAAATACTAAACAAGACGGAATCTTTAACTAAAATTTAAGTTGTTAATTAGCTTTATATGAAGGAAGCAACTACTAAAGAAAGTGTCGAAGTCCCCACACGAATGGACGCCTTACGTCACACCCTGTATATAGTAACTGGAACTTTTCTAGGAAGATATGAATTGTTTAGAAATACAGAAGAGAGAATTGCCAGATATAATCAGAAGCTGGAGTTAATCCAGCAGGTCTTCGACAAAATAGCTTTGAGACAACCGTTAGTAGATATAAGAGCACGCGTAAGAGAGACTGTTGCAGATTTGGAACAGAGTCTAGCAAGTGTATTAGGTGGAGGAGCCTTCTCTGAAGATCAAAGAGCAATTTTAGCAGGGAGTCTTGAAAGCTTAAAAGTTGATTCTGCTGATGATTTGTTGGGGAATATCGAACAGGCAACAGCAGGTATCAACCTGTCTATTCCAAATGCCAGGACTAGAGTATAGGTTACTGATGAACAAAGAAGATTGTTCGGAAAAGATATCGACGGTTTACAGATAATGTTGTCAAATGATGAAGTCAGGGCTGTAAATGAAATATGGCAGGCGCATGGCGGAAGTTTACCAAGCTTAATTGTAAATATGCTGAAAAGTAATCGTGATACGGATCTTTACATAAAAGTTAATGCAGCGATCATATTCTCTGCTATCACGTTACAAAGAGAAGGATCACTGGGTGATTTCCAAAAACAGCAATTAGTTCAAACCTTGATAGCTCTTAGAGAGCCAGTAGGTAGATTTGCCGAATATGCACTTTATCGTGTAAGAAGAGTCTATGCTCTAAATTGTTTGTTCGAGGATTATCTACAAAAATAACCGTTGGTTCAGCCACTTGGATGCATCAACAGCAACTTCACTATCTATCAAAGAGCAGGAAACTACATCAAGCGGGTCCTTCCACTTACCAAGCAGGATGTTGTCGAACTAGAGGCTCTAGTAATAGAATTATTGCTAATCCCTCTCCTGGCTTGAAAGGGATTATAGCTCCAGTCTCCTCTATTCTAACACAGATTGAACGTGTCGGAGCTATCCAACTTTCATAAAGATCAAAGTAAAAATGAAAAATCTTTTGTTCAGCGGCATCATAAAACACTAGAAACGCAGATCTTCTAGTAGTCAATGTTCTTGTCACTTCTAATGCACAACTTATGCGACTCGCAGAAGGTTCATAAATACTAGGATGAGCACGAAACCTAGCAGGTAAGTTATTCAGAACTACCATAGATACCCGAGGAACAATTGAATCATTGAAATCAACTACATGCATTTCACTAGAGCTACCACCCTCAACTCCACTTTTCTTAAGAGTCGATTCATTATATACTGTCGTTCCTTCCATATTATTATCTTCTTTATACGGAATTATATTAATAATTACTATGAGTTGCAAATCTGTTTTCTCTAACAGCCTAGAAATAATACTTTTCAAAAACAAATTAACAGGTTTGATTCTTTGCATTGGATCATTACTTTTATGTTATTGAGTTATTAATTCGTTATCCGAGATTTACTTTCAGCAGACAGGCAGGTTACAAGATTGGAATGCCGTATTAGGTAAAGCTTCAATTTGATTAACTGCTGAAATTTCTGTTTGAATACGTGAGAAGCAGGATTAGTTTAATAGCAGGATATTTAACTAGTAATATTGTTGTCTGCGAAAAACTTATTAGATTTTAGGCTTTATCATTTTCCAAGAAGAGTCTCATAGTAAGCTTTACCTTCTTATATCTACCTGCTATAATTATTCTCGCTTTTTTGCAGAAGCTAAGAATAGTTCCATTTAACAATATTTCTTTATTGTGCTGGGTATATTTTTAGTCTGCTTCGCTCCAATGGAGCTTAATTTTAGTGTTTGATTGGCTATTATACGCAATATATCCGATTGGGATCGGATTGCAAAACAATCAAATATTCATCAGAAGCTAAAAAGGATATCTGATCCACAGCCGGGGTTTCTGGATGTGCTCAAGAATCTTTTTAGTGCTATAAAATCTATATTCTAAACTCCCCCAGAAAATATATCTTCAGACCCTCAGTGATTTGATGGCCGGTTTGTTTTAGCAGGTCTATAGAGTTTCTTTCGTGTTACTTCTATATGTTTTATTCGTTACAGCTATATCTTATGGTTTAGATTTATCTTGTAAAACTAAAGAATAAACTCTATACTGTATTTATAATTTAATTTAGATACATTTTGATATGGGAGATTTAAAACAAGAATTAACAACAAATGCAGGTAATAAAAATGTAAAACTTGAGGATGAAAGCCATCCAGTAACGGAAGAACAAAAAGTCGTGGCTTCAGTTGGTCTTATCGGTAAGATTAAAACTTGGTTCCTCTCACAAGGGAAGTTTCAAAGAGTGTTTCTACTGACGATACTCTTTACAGTAATTTTGCTTTTACTGGGTATTGTAATTCTTATTTTCAAACTAGATTCTTATCTACTCCCCTCCTCTCTATCCGGATCAATTTATGATAAGGATGGGAAGGCTGTCCAGGGAGCTGTCATTTGCGTAGCTGAGAAATGTGCCACAAGTGAAATCAATGGTTCCTATGTAGTAGGCGACTTGCGTTACGGCAAAGCCGGTATTTCTGTAAACGCGTCTAATTTTAAACAGAAAGAGTTTGACTATAATGTGAAGAGAGGCAGGAACGACTTGGATGTGACAATCGAACCAGAGGGTTTCGGTAGTCTGACTGGAAATGTAGATGTAGATCTGTCGTTGTATGATGATCTTGAATTATTTCTTGATGACGAGGAAGTAGAAATAAATGATGATGGGAGTTTTTCGGTTTCCCGTGTTGCAATTGGAGATAGAGTTCTAAAAGTTGAATCTGTACATTTTCTTGACGAAGAGTTTGAGATCACTGTTGATGAGGGGCAGAATGTTCTTGATAATCTGGCACTTACTCCGGCTGCTGATGTCGAAGGGAAAATTGTGGATTCATATACGCTCAAACCAAAAGCTGCAGTTCTTGTGAAGTATGCAGATAAAGAGGCAAGAACAGATGAGGCTGGAAGTTTCAAGCTTGCTGATATTGAACTAGGGACAAAAGCAAAACTAAGCTTCTTTTTAGAAAATTATCTAGACAAGGACAAGAGTTTTGATCTGAATCAAGGTAGTAATATAGTAAAAGACATTGAGATTACACGTAAAGGAAAAGTGGTCTACGTTTCAAATCGAATGGGAAATAAAAATGTCTACATATCCAACTATGACGGTTCTTCTGAGAAGATGTTATCTGATAATAAGGGTGACAGCTCTTCACCTTTCTTGACTAGTGATGGAAGTACGGTCTACTTCATTTCTACTAGGGAGGCGGTAAAAGATGAGAATAACTCTATCATTCCATTAGTATATTCGACAAGTTCGACGGGAGGAGTTATAAACAAGGTTTCCAAGACAAGTTACGATGACTATAGTGGAAATATCGGGTCATACAATTTTGAATCAATGAAAAGAACTTATACTGAATATAATTACGATGTTGATCCATATAGTGTTAAACTGTACTATGGGGATCTGGACGGTACGAATGTAAAGAAAGTCTACTCAGGCAAGAATTTGTATATAGGTTCAACAATCATTGCAAATAATGGAGATTTCCTGCTCTTTAGTGTGTACTCAAGTCAAAATCCTGATATCAAAGATGGTTTGTATTACTTGAACCCGGAAAATTCTCAAGCTAGGCTTGTATGGGAAGAGGGGGATGACTATACTGCTTATCCAGCCGATATATCACCAAATCGTAAATTTGCACTGATCATGGTTTGGGATGGATCACTGGGTAGATGGGATCTTTGGAATGTAGGAATATTTGAAGATATCCAGTATCGGGTTACAAATACTTCGGTAATGGAGCAGCAGCCAAGATTTACACCTGACGGCAACTTTATAACCTATATCACTTCTCGAGACAATGATGCTGATGTATATAGGACCAGCTTGGATGGCAAGGGAGAGACAAAAGTAACTAAGGATGGAAAGGTAACTGATTATTCTTGGAATAGTGATGGGATAGTTTTCTATAATAGCGAAAAGGTCATGTGGGCGATCGATTCTCTTGATAATGTGAAAGCTCAGCAGGTGACTGATAGTGTTCTTGGGGCTTATTACAGCTCTTACTCACCGTACTATGGGATGTAACTGATTCAAAAATGTCTTAAGCAGGCGAGCCTCTGGTCCGGCTGCTTTTCTTTCTTGCTAATCTTTCAGTATCTATAGTAAAATTATCATAGTTCTTTGAGAACTGCCCCGTGAAGCTATTTAAAATTAATGTTGATGCTTACTCCCGACTTCGCCAAGGCTACGTCGGGCGTGCAGCAGTTTGGTTCCGAAGAATGTATGGGCGGTTAGCTCAGCAGGTTAGAGCATTCGGCTTACATCCGAAAGGTCATAGGTTCGATTCCTATACCGCCCATATTCAATATGTATAATTCTCATCTTTCTATGGAGGATCAAAAGCCTAGTTATGAAATGCTAGAACAGAACTTCACTGTTGAAAGGCTTGTTACTAGGACAAGAATCAAGGTACTCTACTTTGCTGCAGTTGCTGCATATAGATATCAGTTGAGAAGACTAGGGGCAGTTGATGTGGCCGAAGATGCTGTAATATCGATGGAACAGGTAAGAGTCAAAAACTTTCTTAGGGCTACACTGGATTTGTCGGCAGGTAATAATGGTTTCAACCAAATCAAAATTGACTTTAATCCTGTTCGTTTTTATCCGGAGTATGGTGGAGGAATGAGATCAGGATTGGAGGGGAATGAGTTCGGGGTGCTTGTTATGATTTGGAGATATTCTATGGCAATTGGATTCGCAGATTACTATAAGTATCTGGAAGATACGACTGCAATTAATTATCTGAAGGAAGCACTTTCCATTAGAAAGATTGTTGAAGTTGTAGTGAATTCTAGGCCTGGACAAGCTCTTTTGCAGTTCACCTTTGACATTTCTGATATCTTCGGCCAAATACCAGGTACTGATGAAACTGGGATTAGCTACCTACTTCATGTCCAGAGAGATTTGGAACGATCCTTATATGGCAAAGAAACTCCGGCTCCGCATTGGTCAGAGCAATATTGGTGAATCAGGGTTGTTTATTTCAAAAGAAGTTAATATAATTGTGAGGATGCGGTGGTAGTTCAGTTGGCTAGAATATTTCCTTGCCAAGGAAAAGGTCGCGGGTTCGAATCCCGTCCACCGCTTGTCCATGAGCCCAAGCAAGGCGCAGGGCGAATGGCAACAAGCAGAGACCTGCCGAATCCCGCAGAGCGGGAGAAGGCATGGTCCACCGCTTTTGCCAGAGGCTGACATGCTAGTGTCTTGTTACAAAGTCCCTTGAATCTTCACACAATCCCCTTCCAATCTAGTTACCGGATCAACATTGTAGTATCCCCCATCAACATGGATAACTTGTCCTGATATGAAAGAAGCTTCTTTACTTGCGAGCCAGCAGAACACTTTTGCTATCTCCTCTGCAGAAGCCATTCTTTCGATTGGAGTAAACTTGAGGATTTCATTCAAAAGAGCTTTCGGATAGCTTTCCTCATTCATCACTTCCCTGACCCAGCCAGCAGCGACTCCATTTACTCTAATTTTCTGCTTCCCAAGAAGATTGGCATAGCTTTTCACGAGGCTGACCTTTGCCGCCATGCTGGCAGAGTAAATCTTACTAACGAACGACCCTAACATATAATCTGCAGAGATCAGATTTATAATAGACCCATCCTTCTTGACTATTTTGTCTGCATGATCCATAAGCAATGCGGGAATCTTTAGGTTTATACCAAAAAGCTCATCCCACACCTTGAAATCCAATCTTGTTTTTTGATCTCCGGTGTGATCATAACTAAAGCTCATCGGAGCAATGATCATGCAGTCATACTTGTCTGGTTTGCTGTGCACAACTTTCTTTAGTAGTTTGTCTGTCTCATTGAGATTTAAGAATTCTTTGATATCTAACCGTGTAGCCTCTAATCGGCTGCTGGGCAAGGACAGCATTTCAAATAGTTTCTTGCTTATTTCGTTGTTATCATCAATTAGTAATATTTTTTTCATTATGCGTAATTTTACTATCAAAATTTACATCTATAAAAAAGTCTAAGATATCTGCAACTATGGAGTGTTCGACGTTTATATCAGCAACAGTGTAGTTGTGTTGCTGCAGAAATGTTATAATTTCATTATGACTAAAGAAATTAAATCCAAAAGTAAAATTGAAGAAAGCCAGAGGCTTGCTCTAATCGAGAACCTGAAAGAATTTGGTTTGACTGAAAATGAGGCATTGATCTATATTGAGCTTACTAGGGCGGGTGTTGCAACATCTTACAAACTACATAAACTAACGGGTATTGGAAGGTCCATAATAGATAGTATTCTGGAGGCTTTGGTTGATAAAAACCTTATTACTCTAGAGAATACAAGCTCAAGCAAGTTATATAGAGCTTTCCCCTACAAAAATTTAGCGAGTCTAGTCGAGGTGAAAGAGGCGGAAGTGGATGCCTTAAAGAAATCTCTCGACTTGATGCAGACAAACTTTTCTGAATTTGCCAAAGGGAGTACTAAGGATGAGTCAAATGTCTTGCATTATTATGGAGTTGAGGGGCTTAAACAAGTTATTTGGAATACATTAAGAGCCAGGAAGAAGATGCGAATCTTTGAAGTCTCCCGGCTATCCGCATTTCTGCAGGCAAGTTTTGCGGAGAAATACAGGCAGGAAGCGGTTCACCGTGGTATTGTGCATTATGACCTGACAAATGAAAGTTTCATGCCTGGTTGGACTGATGTTACTGAGTATATCGAAAATCACCAGAAGCTTAGGTATATAGATCCAAAGATACTTGAGATTAAATTTGAGATTTATATTTACAACGATGTTGTGGGTATGCTTGATTATAGAAATAATGAATTACTGTGTATCGAGGTCCAAAACAAGTATTTAGCGACTTTACAAAAACAACTTTTTGATTATGTCTGGAAGGATGCAATAGAGATGTTTGTTACAGGACCAAGGGGGGAAATGGGGATAAAAGATTAGGGTTGGTTCGAGCTTCGGACATTATTCCGCTTTTTATTTTGATAATGTATATTTGCTTTGAGAACCCAGATGAATCTGGGTTCTCAAAGCAAAGAAAACCACACATTAGGAGTTAACTGCGTCAAACAATAAGGATATTAAGATGGATAGAACTAATTAATGCAAATACATTCTCGAACCATTTTAAAACTCGAAAAGATAAAGTAGTTAAGCTAAAATGTAGGAAGTAAATAAAATTATCAATTACTGCCTGCAGAAATGAAAGTCACTTTAACAATCAAAAAGAATAGGAATGGACAGCCATAAAGGACTACCTTCCGTTTCCAGCTAAAACAGGAAGACCGAGAGTAGATGATAGAGAAGTAATAAATGAGATACTCTACTTTCTTTCCACAGCAATCAGATGGAACGATATGCCCAAATACTATCCGCCTGGGGTTACCTGTTGGAGGAGAATAAAGGAATATGACGAATTAGGAGTATGGGATGACATTATTCGTGATCTTCAACATAAGGTACTAGATCTAGGGAAACTAAACCTAGTGAATGGTTACATTGATGGGAGCTTAGCTGAAAGTAAAAAGGGGGCGAAAGGAAGTAAATTATTCGGGGAAGTATAACAGTGTAGGAATAAAAAGACATGTGTATTGTGATGGAAATGGGAATCCACTTGTATGGATATTTAGTAAGGCGGCAGAACTTGATTCTTTGTTTGGATTACAGCTTATAAAGAAAGCATTTGTTTTAAGAAAGAGGCTAGGTGCCGATAAGGCATATGATAAAGAGTATTTTAGGAAGGATTGTCTGAATTTAGGGGGGATACCTGTTATTGAGTATAGAAGTAGTACAGAAATTAGGAGTTATGAGGATATTTACGAGAAGAATAAAGGCTATTGTACTAAGAGGTGGAAGCTTGAGAGACTTTTTGCACATAGTGATAATACAAATCGAAGAATAGACAGGTTTTACGAAAAGTCAATCGAAGCGTATGGCAGACTGTATAAGATTTTTGTGATGAGACATTACTTTAAATTAATCAGGACAAGACTTTTCGAGTTTTGAAATCGTCACTCTTCATTTTTTATTCTAGACACAGTTCAGAAGGCTTGCAATTATTCTTACGAAGAATTTAATCTTGATCAAACTTTCTCTCGGCTCTCGCCCTATGCAATAAACGAAGCAACTTAATACTATTTTATAACAGAGTCTTGATAAAAAGTCTTGATAAAAAAGAGTGGCAATCGTATACGATTGCCACTCAAAGAGCTCAATTATGACATCATCACTTTGTTGTTAGCTACAACAATTGTACCTTTGTCAGTCTTTAAGATTATATTAGTATCAGTGATTTTTTCAACTGTACCAGAAACGTTTCCTAAAGAGATTTTATCACCTTTGCTGAACTCTTTTTTAAGATAATGTCCAGCAAGAATGTTTGCTACAATATCTTTCGACCCAAGTCCAAGTGATAAAGCTACTGTTAAAGCTACACCTACAACAATTACGGTTATATTTGCTGTGATGATGGTAATATCTATACCAACTTGATTAATAGCGATAACAGAACCAAATAAAAGTATTAATGCATATGATACACTACTTAAAGCTTTACTGTATGTAGCTTCTACTTGATCAAGGCTACTTTTTACGATATCTCTAACAAGGTTGGCGGCTGCAACGGTTACTATAATGACTAAGATTCCAGCAATAATGCTTGGAATATAAGCAATTAAGCTGCCAATTGTGTTAGTAACAACGGAAAGGTTAAGTACATCAGCAACCGCCATCAATACAACAAGCATTGATGCCCAGTATACAGAATTTGCAAATATGTCAATAATACTTACTTTAACTCCAGCCTTGTCAAGCTTTTCATCGATTTTTGCCTCACCAAAAATCTTAATTAACCTTGCTCTTGTCAAAAGACCTTTCGTAAACCTTCTTAAGTACTTAGATACTATTACTCCCATAATTAGCAGTACTAGTGCACCCAAAATATTTGGGAGAAATGTAGAGAATGAAGTTACGACTCCATTCACGGAATTGAGCAGGATATCATCCCACTCTTGAATTTGCACGAGAATTTGATTTTCCATGCTTTCTGTTATTAAAAATTAATTTATTAAAATATATTGAAGGGACTTCTACATATAGTTCCAAGAAAGATTGAAGAATCTCAAGTAATTCAATTTTAGCCAGGATTCTTTCGACACTTGGTTTTACTGGTTTCACTTGCTTTTGTTCTTTTATAAATAATTGTTTTATTTCATGCATTATTTTTCTCATTTTTAAGTTTAATTTTTGCTCTATTTATTCTCATTTTTACCGCACTTTCAGAAAGTCCAGTTATTTGACTGATTTCCACATATGTGTACTCGTCAATATACTTAAACACTAACAATGTCCTTTCTAACTTAGACAATATACTTAGCAAATTTGTCACATCAATTTCATTCTCAATATCCTTTGTCGGATCTCTTGAAACTTGGAGTGTATCAACTATGCGATCAAGATCAATTAATACTCTTTTACTTTTAAGATAATTAATACATTCGTTAGTAGTAATTTTATAAATCCAAGTCTTAAAGGACGAGTCACTTTTAAATTTATTAATTGCAAAATATATTTTGATCCAAACGTTCTGGACCAGATCTTCGGCTTCTGTGATATTACCGATAAAGTTATATATACGGTAAAATACATATGAATAATAATACTTGTATAGCTTAGCGAATAAATATTTATCTCCCTTAACTATTCTTTCAATTATCTCTTTTTCTGTCATAATATATATTATCATAGACAAGAAATATATTAGTTTAGTCACATTTTCTAAGGGACTATATCAGGCGAGAACTCGAAACGGGTTAGCTTAACGAGATCAGGCTGAGACAAACCGAAGGTATAGTTGAAGCCTAAAGCGGATGAGTACGCCGAAATTCTGAGTAAGGTTTAGAACAGAGAGGGAATACTGTTCACCGCCTCCGTCAGAGGCGGACGAGTCTTTGGATCGGAAAAGAAATGTTTGTTACAGGGCCAAGGGGGAAAATGGGGATAAAAGATTAGGGTTGGTTCGAGCTTCGGACATTATTCCGCTTTTTATTTTGATAATGTAGTGAAGTTATTTCACGTTCCTCTAAATATGGGGAAAGTTGTAACAAGAATGTTCAAGAAAATCCAAGATGCCGGGGCTGCTCCTAGCGACGAGGATTTTCTTGTCTTGGCCTATGATCCGTCTCCATGGAAGTCTGAACTTCATATGACAGTTACAAATGAGGTTTCAGATGCCAGGATAGTAAAATTTACAGGGACATTCATAAGCAAAGTGTTTGAAGGTTCTTATAAAGACGTTCCCAAGTGGTTTAATGTGATGCAGGATTATGCGTCCAAAAAGGGATTGAAGTTTAAAAAGCAATACTTTCATTTCGCTTACTGTCCAAAGTGTTCGAAGAAATATGGGAAGAATTATGCGATTGCCTTTGGCGAGGTTTACTAAGCATTACTTCTCTTTGAGGAATAGTTCATAGAGCAACCCAAAGACATAGATACTTGATCCGAAATCTTTTTGTTGCTTCCAGTTTGTAATCTTTCTCGAATGTATCTTCAAGACACGAATTTTCTAGATTTCTATTGTAGTCAGTTATTATCCAGACTCTTTTATACGATTTGATTTTTACGTAATCGTAGAGCAGATCCTCTTCAGTAAGTATCACCTTCCCGTGGTAAAAAGGTATATTTTCCCAGGAGTCATAAATATAACTTTCGAAATTTTCTTTAGAGTAATAGCGGACTGGGGTATAGATGAGTGCGTTGGTAGCAAGCATGAGATCATCATCTTTTTTGCTTTTGTTTAGATAGCTGACCAGATCCAGAAAGTGAGTCTTTTTTGTATCATTCTTTAGGTATTTGAAGTAAACCAAAAGGTTGCCTATGACAAAGAAGCCAATGAGAATGTATTGTAGGGCTCGTTTCGGAACACATGCCTTGACTCCCTTCACTATCAAGATTATAAAGTAGGGTGTGAGAAAGCTTATGTATCTCACGGAAAAGATAGGCACCTTGAAGGAAACAACGTACATACAAGCTAGTGGAATCCAGAAAAGAACTGAATAGAAAGGTGTCTTCTTCCGTCTGTACTTCATTTCTACTATCGTTCCAAATACTGCAAACGCGAATATGAGCACTCTCTCAAATGGATATATAAAAGAAAGCGATTCGAGATTTACTTTCAAATTACAAAATGATAACTCGCCGATAGTTCCTATAAGTGATCTATAAGGGTGGAATTGCAAATAAAAGACCTGCGAAGCATCTTTGACTTGGGCAATTAGGAAAAGCGACCAGATGAAAATCATAACACCAACAGGAAGAAAAGCTAAAAACCAACGGATCAGAGTTTTTTTACGTAAGGTTAGAAAACGTAGTAAAGCAAGATCTTCATTTTTCTTTGTGATCTCAAAAATAACGACAACACATTCACCTATGATGAAGAAGACTGCCAGCTGGTGTGAAAGAAAAGCGAGAATGTTTGAAAAGATAAGTAAGAGAAAAAATGTTTTATTCCAGTGCTTTACGAGGCGTATAAGGCTGTAACAGGCTATGAGCAAGAAAAACTGAGTAAGAGCATATGCCCTAGCTTGCCTGGAAAAATATAAAGAAACAAGATTTGTAGAAAAAAGTAAAAGTGCAAAAATACGGTATCTTCTGGATAAAACGTACGTAATGATAATGTAGAATACAAATAGACTTCCAATGCCAGCTAGAAGTGAAGGCAGACGCGCAATAAATTCGTTATTTGGATAAATTCTAAATAAAAAATACAGAATTATTTCGAAAAGAGGTGTCGTAGTGTCATTTAGTGATAACTTGAAGACAGACAATATGTCTCTTTGAGCAAAAACTACACTAAAGGCTTCATCAAACCAAAGATTTGGTCTGTCTATCCCATAGCTCCTGAGTACGAGACCCATTAGTATAATGGTCCAGATAAGAGTGGCCAGCAGTGTTTCTTTTTTGTTTACTGACTTCAGGATAGTCACTGTAGGATTTGAATTCTGGAAATTATGATTGAATACTATCAGATTTATTTACAAATGAGTAGATAGGAAAAATAGCATGATTTGTCGTTGCATCTTGTGAACTAATCCTGAAAACAATATAATTGACCGGTAACATAAAACTGCAAAGTGTTGACCGTATCACGTAAGTAGAATAAAGTTCTCTTTTGTAGTTTATTTATTAGAAAGTATAAAATGAAAAAAGTACTAATATTAATTCTGCCTATTTTAATTCTTACAGGATTATTCATATTAATCATGGATAAGACTAGCCCATCAAACCCGCCAAAAGAAGAACCTACTACAGAAGATGTGAATTTACAGGATAAAGTAGATGAGTTAAATACACAGGAGGCAGAAGATTTCGATGAGTTTAAGATAGAAGATACAAAGGTTGGTGAAGGAGCAGAAGTTAAGAATGGCGATACTGTTAGTGTTCACTATACCGGGACACTAATCGACGGTACAAAGTTTGACAGCTCGGTTGACAGAAATGAGCCCTTTGAGTTCACTGTTGGTTCGGGCGGTGTGATTGAAGGCTGGGAAAAAGGATTGCTTGGGATGAAAGTCGGAGGGAAAAGAAAGCTGGAAATTCCTTCCAGCATGGGATATGGAGAGACAGGTTCGGGGAGTATTCCCCCAAAGGCAGGACTTGTTTTTGAGATTGAGCTCTTGGAAATAGTGAAATAGACAGGTTGATGCAAAACAGGTATCAGTTAACAGCTATGCGGAATCTGTTCTCTGATACCAGATTTATTGTCGTTATTTTTTCCATTGTTATCATTAAATTGATTAGTTATTGTAATATAATACGCGGACTTTATTCTAAGTGTTATGAATATGTTAAGCGTAAGCGGAAAATCTAAGCAGTATATCGCAAGGTAGAGAAATTAACATAGAAAATGATCTAATTTATTTTTATTTAGACAAAAAAATAATGGCTGGTGAGACCAAGGAAGTCGTGCCTATATCACGAAGAACTGTTTTGAGATATTTTCTTTTGGCAGCAGGTGCTGCAGCGGTACCAGTTGGACTTTTTATTCGTGAGCATTATGATTTTGACATTTCAACCAGACCTGCAACGAAAAAAGATATTGCAAGAGTTTTCGAGATGGGGAGAAGGAATCAGGCTTGTTTTCCCTTTCTTCCGGCAGCTGACAGGGCGATCCTAAGAGCCGATGTTGAGGCACAAGTTGACAGGCTCACAATTTATAGTCACGCTGGCAAGGAAATACGTGTATTTCATCCGGCAACATTTGCTGTTCCGGACGTTAGAATTTATGAACAAGCAATCGATTTTCTCTATGAACATCATGACACTGGTTTATATAAGCTAATGGGAAAAGGATTGAAACCTCCCAGAATAGGTTATATATTTGTTTTAGATCTTTCAGCTGAAACTCTTCCTGGTGATAGGTATTTTTATACTTTTAGCTCACATACTCAGACAAGTGTAATGACTGGGGGAATTACATTCTCACTGGTTAATCTTGCTCAGAGAACAGAATTGAGAACGTCTCCGTTTTGGGTTGAGTTGGCTCAAGCCTATGATATGGGAAGTGTAGATTTATCTCTTGTGCAGATTTGGACTGCGAAAGATTCTTTACGTATCTCTGAATTACGCAACAATGTTTTCGGATTAGCAGTTTATTGTGCGCAAAATGGGCTAACTTTCGGAGAATATCAGGTTGAAGCAAAGAGATCGGGGCATGTCCCAGGGTTAGATGAACTAGTTCTTGAGCCATATTCCGAAAGCTGGTACAATGAAATAGTTGCTATTTTCCAATAGAGGTAGTTCAAGACTCTTTAATATTTTTCTTTCCAAGTTTTTCCAGCTTTCCCATCATTTCTTTAAACTTTTCCTCATCCAGTCCATGTGCCCCCGCACCCTGTTCTATCGTCTCCATAGAAGCAATGGCGCAGCCGATGCAGTGAAAGCCGTATTCTACAAGTACTTCTGCTGCATCAGGATATTCATCTAGAAGTTTCTGAATAGTCCAGGACTTTTTGATTTTCATGATTTAATTCCTAATAACTGATTTTGTAAATATATCATGACGCAGGGGAACAGTAAACAGTTGTCAATATTCCGTATTCCTTATGGCGTAATCCTTAATACGTAATCAACTCGATCAATCTTTTGCAGGTTCAATTGCTCCATAAATCCCGCATTCAAGATTAAATAGATTTCAGAATAAAGCTCTATGGAAACAAGGCTGCGTGGCTGCTGCGTTGAACCAGCAATTTTTCACAACGAACTAGAATTGCCAGACGTTTGGTGCCACTATAGCATCTGGAGGGGCTTCAACTGGAACGACAAATGTATATTGTCCTTTTGTGAATACTTGAGGGCCTATATCCGTTTGAACTTGTGTGGAGGTCCAACCACCTCTAAGATCGTTGACAATATGTAAGTCAACTCCATGTAACAGTGCTAAATCGTATTGCTCTTGAGTAAAACCACTTCCCCTAGCAAGACACCGAATATGACCCCTCCGTCCTTGAAATGCTCTGGTTACTGATTCTTCTCTCCTTATCATTATCGTCCCTTGTGAAACTGGAATAGCTTTGATCAGTCCTGTTGTTATCTGGTGTAGCCCTCCCAAGATAAGAAGAGAAAACCAGTAAGCTTCTGGAGTTGACATTCTAGTAAGTACATTGTTCGCTTGCTGAATTGCTTGTTCTGGAGATAATGTCCCCTGAAAATAAACGTTCAGACTTGGGCCAATTATAAATGGTAACCTTGCTTGATCCAGAGATATTGTCGCCTGTATTGCACCAGGCAAAATCCTTGCAGGAACGATATTATAAGCTACCTGGGTTAATCCAACTTCTCTTATAAGTGTACTATCGGCTGATGCGGCAAGAATATCTCCTCTAGTACTTATCGTCCAATTCAGAGAGCTCTGTAATATTCCTACTAAAAGTTGTTGCCTCTGTTTCAAGTCATTATCTGCTAGACCTAATGCTTCTTCAGCAGTTGATTTTAATACTGATGATAGCCATGGTATCTCCTCCGGAGTAAGATGCATAAAACGCATCAGGTCAATTGCCTCCGTTGGACCTATGATTCGAGAAGTTTGGTTTTGCAATTTATATTCGTCTCTAACCATCCTGCCCACTTGCAATTTATCTGGGGTAGCATGCTTTGGTCCTGTTCTTGTTACGAAGGTTAATCTTCTGAATTCATTTCCAATATAGAATCCTACTTCACCAGCCTGTGATCCAGATCTCTTGTAAGCTAGTTCCTGGCATAAGTTCGCTAGTTCAAATCCGAATAAATATTGTAAACTGTCTTGAATATCAAGCAATATGTTATTAAAATCATGTTTCATTAACAGACCTCCTAGTCTTCCCAATGTCATGGGGCTTATTGCTTCCGATAATCGTTTATTGGGGATGTCTACACCTTGCCGCATTACTGATGCAGCAAGTTCTTCTTTGAGTCTTAAGTCTGGGAATCTTTTATCTCTTAGGAATTGTACTTGCCTGTCAACTTGATCGGCAAAACCAGCGATTCCAATCTGAAAATGTAGATTTTTAAGTAGATATCGTCTTAGTCTGTCAGTATCTAGTGAAGCTTTTTCCCCATTTACTATCGAGAACGGTTTAGCAAGATAACTCTGAAGCTGTCTATATTGCTCAAACATGCCATATTCAGAAACATTTAATGTTAAGAAATCAACCCAGTGGATAACTCTATTTGCATGATCGGATGGATGAATACCTTGATAGGCACGGGCTCGCTCAAGAAAATGCGTATCAAGGTCCTGATAGGGCAACTTGTTAAGAAAAAAACTAGCAGAAACAAATTCAAATAAGAGATTAGTTCTGGACCAGTCATTAGCAAGGCCAGCTCTTGCCATCTCACATGCAAGTTGCTCTATACGAAGTATACCTAGCTTGAAATTTGTCTCTACTAGTAGAACTCTGAGTGTCAAAGCAGCGGTTTCAGCAAGAATGTGTTCACTTTTTGCTATTTCACAAAGACGAACAAGAACTTGGACTGAAACTTCCTTCTCTTGAAGCTGTTCTTTTTTCTGTATTTGTCGAAAATTTCTAGTTAGTGCTGATCGCGGGAGAATAGTATCGGGATTCTCTCTTTGTGATTCTCCTATTTGTAAACGGACCTTTTCCATTGCACCCACAATTGCCTCAAACCTATTTAGATCTGTGAGAGAGCCGAAGAACAAACTAAGAAATCTGCTAGATAGCACTCTTTCTTGAGCTGAGTTCCGTGAAGAGTCTAGGAAGTCAAGGAGAAAGTCGGCTACAACAGGAGAAATCGCTGTCTCTTTATGAAACATAGAGGTTGCCTCATTGATTTCTCCTTCAAATTCAAGATCCATATCTTATATTATATCATCTGAAGTGTAAATCATGAAAATTGTATTCTCCCGTTTCTCATAGTAATATAAATGACGAAAATGCTATGACAAAACGACAACGATTTTTACAAAGAACGAGATCAAGACTCTTTTCGAAAGGGGCTCCTGACTATATCCTCTTGGCCTTAGTTGTTATACTTGTCCTTTTTGGACTGGTGATGGTTTATGATGCCAGTGTGATAGTTGCATCAGAGACTTATGGTGATCAATTCAGATTTCTGAAGCTGCAAACAGTTTGGGTTCTCGTTGGAGCGGCCGCTTTTGCTTTTACTTATCTGTTCGACTATCACAACTATCCGAAGCTTATAGTTCCGGCTATTGTAACCACAATAGTTCTTTTGGTTTTAGTAGTTTTTGCAGGACCTCTGGTATTTGGAAGCAGGCGATGGTTCAGTATAGGTGTTGTAAATATACAGCCCTCCGAGCTTGCCAAACTTACATTCACGGTTTACCTGGCCTGCTGGCTGGCGAAACAGAAACAGAGAAGCGGAAATCTGAAAGAAGCATTTACTCAGCATCTGAAAACCGAGCTCCTTCCATTTGCGTTTATTCTTTTTACTATATGTTTTCTCATCATAGTTGAACCAGATCTTGGGACTACTGCTGTTGTTGCATTCACTGCTCTGGCTGTTTATTTCATCTCAGGAACGGATGCACTGCATACTCTGGGGTCATTCTTTATAATTGCTGTGATGGGTGTCCTTGGGGTGCTTGCTGCTATCATTTCGCCGTATCGTGCGAGCAGAGTATCAACATTTCTGGAGACTATAAAGTCTGGTTATGCTCCGGATCCCTGGATTTCCGGATATCAGATAAATCAGGTTCTTATAGCTATTGGTTCCGGTGGTCTGTTTGGGATTGGTTTTGGAGAATCAAGGCAGAAATTTTTCTACCTTGTTGGAAATAGTGCTTTTACGGACACTATCTTTGCTGTGTATGCTGAGGAGTTTGGCTTTGTGGGCGATGTAGTGCTGGTACTGGCATTTCTCATGTTTGTCTCTAGAGGACTGAGAATAGCAAGAAACGCGCATGATCGTCTCGGCTCTCTGCTTGCTACCGGCATTACAGTATGGATCGGACTGCAGGCGTTTCTAAATATTGCTGCAAATATAGCGCTTGGGCCGCTTACAGGTATTCCCCTACCCTTTTTTTCATATGGCGGAAGTTCGATGGTTGTGGTTCTTGCCGGGGTTGGGATTTTGCTGAATGTGAGTAAGAGTAGTGAAAAAGCTGTATTTAGATGATTTGCCTTAGTTCTTTGATAGGGATAGCAATTGGGTGATTTAAGAGGGGATGACTTTTCAAAATGTAATTATAAGTATATAATAACGCGTCTAGAATAAAATCCATGATCTCGATCAAAAACGCTAAAAAAACATATAGAATGGGAGACGAAGAGATAAAAGCTCTTGACGATGTAACTTTTGACGTCAAGCAGGGAGAGTTTATCGCTATAATAGGGCCTTCTGGAAGCGGGAAGTCAACACTGCTTCATACTATTGGCGGACTGGATTCACTAGATAACGGATCAATCACTGTCGATGGAGATGATTTAGCAGTTCTTAAGGATAGGGATCTTGCCAGGTATAGAAATAAAACAGTTGGATTCATATTCCAGAATTTCAATCTTCAGTCAAGATACACGGCTCTGGATAATGTTGAGCTGGGACTCATTTTTGCTGGTATGCCGAAAAAGGAAAGAAAAGAGAAGGCTCGTGCAGCGCTTGAAAAGGTTGGACTTGCTGATAGGGTCAGTCATAAACCGACAGAACTTTCCGGCGGTCAGCAGCAGCGTGTAAGTATCGCTCGTGCCATGGTAAATTCTCCTAAAGTCATACTTGCTGATGAACCTACGGGAAATCTTGACAGCAAATCCGGAGAAAAAATTATCGAGCTTCTTCATGATTTACAGCAAAAAATGAATGTCACAATACTAGTGGTTACTCATGACGATAGAATAGCACATAAGGCAGATAGAATTCTTCGTATACTGGACGGCAAGATAGTTGAAGACGTAACAAATGGAAAGAAAGAGGCTGTGAAGGAATATACTGATTAGTAAGCGGCTAACAGACAAGCAGATAGACTGATAAGCAAATAAGCTGAATACAGGAAGTTAAATAGTAAAATAGTTAAGTAGTTAAATAGAGTGAAGTTTATAGACAGTATACAAATTGCATTTTCAAATCTGTTTAGGCAGAAGCTAAGGACGCTTCTAACTATTTTTTCTATTGTTATAGGAGCGACACTTATATCGCTTGTTTATGCTGTTATCCCAGGATTTGAGAACTTCCTGAATGCTCAGTTCAACTCTATGAATTCTCCAAAGCTTATCGAAATCTATGCCAGCAAAGAAAGACCAGGGCAGGAATTTATGGGAAGTATTGGCAGCGGACCAGAGGAATACAAAGAAGGGGATTCGGGAAGCATAAGTTTTGACTTCGCGACTTTTAAAGATGCCGATATGGAGAAAATTTCACAGGTAGATGGAGTGAAAAAGGTTCATGAAATACCTATGCCGACAGTTGAATATGCAAAGATGGAAGAGAAAGATAAAAGGCTGAAGGTTTCATATGCAGTGTATCTCCCGGAATTTTTACAGGAAAATTTAAACTTGGTCGCTGGTGAGAAATTAAAAGATAGTAACTCCGGTAAAATGATGCTTGCAAATCAATTTGTCGAAAGTTTCGGTTACAGTAATGCTGAGGAAATGATAGGTAAAACTATCATCCTAAGAGTAAAGCAGCAGCCTACATTTGATGCCGTAGCAAGTATAGCTGTTCCCAGCTCTGTCACCGCCATGGAGGAAAAAGTGAAGGATTACAAATTTGAAGTTGTGGGTATAACAGAAAAAACCATTTTATCGTCAGCTGTTTATTTGTCTTATACTGATGCACTGGAAATGTCGAGATTTGCAAGAGGTTCGGATAATGTACTAACTGATAAGGACGAACAGAGAATTGTTGCCTGGGTGGAGCTCGATTCAGCTGACAGAGCGGACGAAGTGAAGAAGAAAATCGAAGAACTTGGTTATAGCGGGATGACTTATGAAGAAAGTCAAAATATTCTAAATGATATATTTGGAGTGTTGACAATAGCATTCAGCTCTTTTGGAGTTCTTGCTATGGCAGTTTCATCACTTGGCATACTCAATACACTAGTTATGGCTGTGTATGAGAGAACTAGGGAGATCGGTGTTATGAAAGCTATAGGAGCAACCAAAAAAACTGTAGCATTACTTTTCACTCTAGAAGCAGCTCTTATAGGTTTATTTGGAGGGCTTATTGGTTTAGGACTGGGGTTTGGAATTGCAGAATTGCTTAATATCATTGGTCATAAGACTGTATTGTCAGCATTTGATACCTTGGATCTTTCTAACGTATCTTCTTTGCTTCTTTTGGCTCCGGGACTTTCCGTTGTTGTTGCTACGATTGCAGGAATCTATCCTGCGATTCGAGCTTCAAAACTTGATCCCGTAAAGGCACTGCACTATGAATAGAGTCTGGTATCAGGGAACTGGTACTCGGTATTCAATATTAGCTACCAGATACTGATACCCGTTACCTGAATAATTATGTAGCATCTCCTCTTCTCTTCCGTTATAATGTGCATATGAATACAGATAAGGATTACAAATTTCTAATTACCGGTGGTCATCTTACTCCTGCTCTTGCTACGATTGAAGAGCTGAGATCTCGTGGTTATACTCAGTTTTTCTGGTTTGGAAGGAAGAAAACTATGACTGGGGATAAGAACTATAGTGCTGAGTACGAAGTTGTGTATAAAGACTTGAATATTCCGTTTGAAGATATAGTTACGGGGAAGATTGTTAGATTTAAAAGTGTTTCCTCATTCATTAGCTTCTTGATAAACATTGTAAAGATACCAATAGGTATAATCCAATCGCTATTTCTCTTATTAAAAGATCGTCCAACTGTAATAGTCTCTTTTGGAGGTTATATTGCTGTTCCTGTAGTTATAGCCGGTTGGCTGCTTCGGATTCCAATTATCACACATGAACAGACTGTAGTGACAGGTATAGCAAATAAAGTCGTAGCAAAGTTTGCAAAGAAAGTCCTGATCTCCTGGCAGGAATCTTCCGGATATTTTGATAAAAGAAAGGTTATTGTCTCAGGTAATCCAGTAAGAAAGGAAATATTTAATATGACTACTGATATTTACAGAGTAAATGAGAAGCTGAAAACAATTTACATAACTGGTGGAAATCAGGGTGCACATATCATCAATCAAAATGTCTTGGAAATTGTTGAGGAGTTATTGAAAAGCTTCAATGTAATACATCAAACCGGCTTGACCACCGTCACAAGAGACTTTGAGAGGTGTGAAAAACTGGAGAAATCACTGACGGGAAGAACCAAGGGTACGTATATAGTGAGAGGTTCAACGTATGGACCCCAGATAGGAGAAATATTTACTAAAGCTGATCTGATTGTCTCTAGGTCGGGAGCAAATATCTGCTCGGACATACTGGCTCTAGGGAAGCTGGCTGTACTTATTCCTATCCCTTGGACAAATCAAAATGAGCAGTTCCTAAATGCTAAAATGCTGGAAAGTTTAGGTGTAAGTATAATTATAGAGGAGAAGGATTTGACACCCAATACACTCAAGGATAGTATTAGAAAGGCTATGAAAAATATCAGCAAGGGCAAAGATTTCAATAACCTAAATCTAAAAGAAACTGAAAAGAAAGCAAAAGAAAAAATCAATCTGAGAGCTGCAGAAATTATCGCAGATGTGGTCATCAAAATGGTGAGAAAAAAATAATATGTGATATAAAAACTACTTTTTTTATTATACATACGATGGAGTTAGAAAGGATACGGAAATTTATACATAGTGTTTTACTGCTCATATTTGGTGTTTTTGAGATCATCCTTTTGATCAGGATTACACTGCGCCTTATCGGAGCAAGTGTCGAAAGTTCATTTGTCAAATTCTGGTATGATCTATCCAGGCCGATTTTTTCATTTTATGATGGAACTCTGGGAGAAATTGTATCTGGAAAAATTGTTTTTGAAGTTGATTCGATTATTGGTGTCATAATATTTATCATCGCCACACTGATTGCTGTCAAAATAGTGAATGGCGTTTTTGAGCCCTCATTTAAGGGCAAGATGCAATCTTTTCTTGACTCACTTTTCAAGATAGCAGAGATAATTCTTGGGATGAGACTTGTTTTCAAACTTCTAGGAGCTGGTAAAAGCAGTTTCATAGCAATTCTTTATGGCATTTCCTCAATATTTTATGAACCTTTCAAAGGAATACTTCCAACTATTGAAACGGAATCTTTGAAATTTGAAACGGCAACACTAGTTGCGATTGTGATAATAGTAATTCTCGATTATATGTCTGATAAGCTGATACAAGAAATTTTTAAAGTTGACACTATGCCTACCAGTAGCAATGTCCCACAGGGGACTATGCCGGTTGGTCAACAAAATTTAGGAGGGGGTGCAAGTGTGCAGCAACAGCTGCCAACATATCCTGTTTCAGGTCAGATTGATGGAACTTCTGTCAATACAGGTTATCAATCACAACCTCAGGTTCAGCAAATTCCACAGCAACCCGTACAGGATCCAGTACAGCAGGTAAACAGTATTCCGCAGCAGCAAACGGGTTCTAATATGGAGCAGGCTTCAGAGCCAGTACCAGGCCAGAATTATTACCAAGAACCAGTAGATCAGCAATCTAATCCGGAAAATACTCAAACAGAACAGTTTGCACCGAATAAAGAACCTGTTCAGGGTTTTGTGCCATCCCAGTCAGCAGTGGATGTAAATTTTCAAGCACAGGATACTGTACAACCTTCTTCCACTAGCCCACAAGATCAGCAGCCAACTAGTCAACCTCAAAATACACAGGTACCTGTTAATAATCAGCCAAATAGTTATCCTAACACTCCTCCTCCCAGTTCGCAGCCCAGTGCCCCAATATAAATTTTTCAGTGTAGATTTGACACTTTCTTAGGTATGTCTATAATGTGAAGTGCTATTTTCTTATAAATGAAGATTAATCTTAAGTACCACATATTAGTGTTGTTGTTCGTGGTTTTTCTTGGCTTTAACAGTGAGTCTGTCAAAGCATCTGACGAAAATGATCTTCGATTTGGTTCGTATCCCTGGGAACAAGTTGAAAATGTAAACTCTGATAAAAGAGCTCTGTTGAGCGGCGGCTTTCTTGAACTTGAGTATCCTCTACCCCATCCTCCTGGATATGATCCTGATATCGGAGACCAGTATCCGGATGGTGACGCTACGTATACGAACCCGCCGTATGCATGGCAAACAGTTACTGGGGCACAGTCACATGGAGATGATATGTTTATTGTGGATCTTGATAATGACGGGACAGTTGAGCTGATAACTATGACAGATTCTACCCAAACAGATAATAATTTTCTTCAGGTTTGGCGTTATGATCCTTCTGAACCATACGCTGATAGATTAGTCTTACTGGATCAGTTGGCTTCAGGACACAAATTACAGTATTCCAGTGGTGAGTACTTGCAGGCAAATGATTTTGATGGAGATGGCACGAAAGAACTCATACATATTGGAAATAGTACAGTAGTAGGTGAAGGGAAAAATATGAGTTTATTTATATATAATTGGGACGGTACCGATCTTTCTCTACTTACGGAAACTACTTGGGATATAGGCTTGGCTAATGATGATTATCCAATAGGTGGTGTCAGGGTCGCAGATTTCGATAGTGATAATGAGAACGAAGTCCTAACCATTGGAACAACTTGGGTAGATGAGACATATTTACATGAAATCAAGATTTGGGAGTGTAGTCCTGATTTTACATTATTCTCAAATAATTCATGGAAGATAAACTATAATGAGTATAAGAATACAACCGGCTTAGAAATCTATGATCTAGATAATGACGGGTTTGAGGAAATATATGTAGCTAGTACCCATTGGATTGGGACATTTCCAGATTCTACATCTTATTATGACTTCTATCGATACGACTTTGATGGAGACTCTCTGGTTGAGTCTAGTTATTATTCAGAAGAAGTCGGACTACCACTTCACATTGGGGGAATGTATCATGCTGTAGTCAACCTAAATGGTGATACGCCTGAGTGGGTTTTTTTTGTTTATGAATATCAGACCATTGTTCCTGAATACACTCGGCAATTTTTCCTAATCAGGAAACCATTAGGTGATATACATGAATCTACTTACTGGGCGATGGGAAATAAATCTGTAAATAATAGTTCAGAAATGTTTATGTACAATGTCTATGGGGATTCGACAAAGGAACTTATTATAACTGGTGATAGATATATTGGAACAGCATCACCAACGAATGGTAGCTACGATGGCCAGCTTTGGATTTATCAAGATAATGTGGATTCATTTACACTACTAAACGAAGATAAATGGACTTGGTTAAATAGGCGTGGTAGCTTTGGGCATGATTTCAAGATATTCAATATAGATCAGGACCTAAACAAGGAGCTGGTGGAGTTTACTTGTGGAGTTGATGGTGCGAACTATCAGCATATTCGTGTATACCAGCTTCCATATAATGGTCTGGTACAGGCAATTAAAAGGGGCACTCCTTTACAAGAAAATGGCGAAGTTTCCCCTGGGGAAATAATTCAATATACAATTACTATTCTGAATAATGGTAATGCGGACTTGGTAGGAGTCGAGTTCTTTGATCCAAAACCTGAACAGTTTGAAACATTTGAAGTTATCAGTATTCCAGAGGGAAGTGAGGATCATTCTACAAGTAATTTGGTTCACATTACAGGGATAGATATCCCGGAGGGAGAAGAGGTGGAGATAGTTATTCGAGGCAGATTAAAAAGTGAAATAGCAGATAGTGAGGTAGTAAATCAAGGAAGAGTTGTGTATGACAGCGACAATGATGGAGAGAACGATACTGAAGAATTAACCGATGATCCGGATACTAGTGAGGATAACGATCCCACCATATTAACCCTAAATTTACCTCAAACAGGTGCAAACATTTTATCATTAACAATTTTCATTCTGTTTTCATCCTTATTTATAATGCTTTTCAAAAATGGATTCACACGAAATCAAAAGTAAATGGATAGATAAAAAGGTGGAGTATAACGTAAGCAATCACCTGAGAAGTTATAAAGCCGCAATTTCAGGACTGAAGATTGGATTTAAGTATGAGCTGAATTTCATTATAGAGCTTTTCTTGATGTTGAATGTTGTCATTGCGGGAATATTTCTAGGTATCAGCAAACTCGAGTGGATTGTTCTCATATTTTGCTTTGGAATCACATTGAGTGCTGAACTTATGAATACCAGCATTGAGGCAATGGTTGAATTAAAGCAGTTTAATGTAGTGGTGAAAAAGGTTAAGGACTTAGCTTCTGCAGCTGTTTTAATTATCGCCATTATGGATATAGCAATCGGGTTGATGATATTTTTACCTTACATCAAAGCAGTTATCTAATTCATTGAGCTTCTCCTTTCATCGGCTAGTTTTAGAGCATTCTCTATCCCGGCGCAAAAAACGAAATTATCAAGCTCATTCATCCCAACCCATGCAACCTTGATGGTATCCTCTAGAGGTTCTGCTTTGCCGGATTTCCATTTGCACAAGAAAAGAATTCCAACTACTGTTGCTTCATCGATACGAGTAAATGATGAGCTTTTAACATAGACAGGCTTAGGATGGATCCGAACCGCGACTTCCTCTTCTATTTCCTTTTCAAGTGTTTTTTCTAAAACATCTAAATCATTTTCTTTTGTAAATAATTCTACTTTACCACCTGGAAGCGCCCATTTTCCGGGAGCCTGAATTTCATCAAAGCTCCTCTGTGCGATTAGGTATTTTCCATTTTTCTCAACTACTCCGCTGACTAGAACTATGTGGAATTTAGCATTATCTTGGGTGTTCAATTTTTCTAATGCAGAATTTAAAATGTAGAGTTTAAAGTTGTGAAAATTATAAATTACTGCAGCGTAGAAATCTAGTAAAGTGGGGTTTAGTATCAGGGAGTAGGTATTTGGAATTTAGTAGCTGTTGTCTGGTGGATATATATTGTTACAAATCTTTTCGGGGATCTTTATGAATTTCATAAAACTGTAGACCTGTAAAAAAGGAGCGGTTTTCCGCTCCTTTCTGGCTGATTTACCCATTGAAAAAATTTAGTCCCAGCCTTCTCTGGGCTTATCTCCATCACCTTCATTTGAACCGCAGTCTCCTGTACATCCATCACGGTCCTGATCCTGTGGTCTTTGCTGTACTCCAACACCCCCCGGTTCTCCTGGAGTATCATCGGAGCTCGAGGTGGTTGTCAGGGAATCCTCCTCAGTTTCACTTGAAGGTTTATTCTCCTGCTTCTGATTCATTTCCTTTACCTCATTATGCTCTTCTTCTTGTTCCTCAAATCTGTTTTTAATTCTTTCCTGATCTTCCTGACTATTCTCGTTCGGGTCGTTTTCTTCGATTTCTCTTATTCTTTCCTGAATTCTGCTCTTTTGCTGTTCTATATCCTCTCCGGCTTGGTCTAATCGAGCTTGCTCTGCTTGCTGATTTTGCAGCTTTTTCAGCTCACCGATTCTTTCATCAAGGATATCTTCCTCGTATTCAGCCTTTTTCACAGGATCTAGGAGCATTACTCTCTTCATGCTTTCCATAGCCTTATCGAGTGGATAAAGCAAGTCACCTGAAACAGCATCATTTGAAGCATAAGCAGCAGTTCCCAGTGAAAATGCCGCGATCACTCCAACTATTGAACCTGCAAGTACTTTAGTCTTGCTATTCATAAATTGAAAAGTAAAAATATAAAATATATACGTAAGAATATTACGTGATTTTTTGTCTTTGGGTACATCTTTTAGAATTAACTCATTCAAATAATCCTGAGTTTCTGTGCGCCAGCTTTGATCCGGCTGGAGATTCAACTCCTTCAGTTTTTGCTTCAGTTGTTCTTCACTTAACTTCATGACTTATTAGTTCTTTCAATTTATCTAAAGCCCTGAGAATAGCTATTTTAGCGGCGGTGTAATTTTTATTTATCATCTTAGCGATTTCGCTGATTTCAAAACCTTCAATAAATCTTAAGATAATTAATTCTTGTTCATTACTTGAAAGCACTTTTAATTTTTTTAAGATTTCATCGTACAAGATTTTATCTTCAGAATCAGTTGTAACAAGAATTGATTCTAGTTTGGTATCTTCTAAGGATTCAACTTTTCGGTTTTTTCTATAAAAGTCAACAAGCGTATTTTTCGTAATGGTGAATAACCATGTCTTGATTGTAGCTTTTCTGCTATTATAAGAGCCTCTGTGTTTCCAAGCTTTCACAAAAACTTCCTGAGCGAGATCCTGAGCGGTTTCTTTATGAAAATTTGATCTTAAATAAAGATACCTAAATATTCCAGTATTGTATTTGTTGAAAGCCTCAATAAACTCTCCTCTTTTCTCGAGTTTTTTCATGTAAGTCCTTACATATATTTTTACGTATTAATGAGTCTTTGGGTACAATTAATCAGATTTTACAATTCGCTCTTTGAAAAAAATCTTACCAGAAGCTATGGCAGCAAGATCTTCGATAAGACCGTAAAATTTATTTCTGAGATTCTTGACCTTATCGAAGTCGATCCAAAAGTTTTCACTCTCTAGAGTCAGTTCGATTAGTTTCCCGCTAATCTCAGTCGATTTATAACAGTTTAGGATGACGTCTATGTATGGAAATTTACATTGATGCTTGATCATGTGAACAGCCCCGGTGTATTCAAAATCTCCTGTCAGTCCTGTCTCTTTGGTCAAACATCTTTTCGCTGTTTCAACAAAGGATTCTCCGAAACGCACCTTTTCTGTGTGGAGACCAATCATATCCTTTGAAGGGTCTCGTAACCTCTTTCCCATTAAGACTTCTATTTTATCATTAATAGTGCGAGTTACATAAATCATCACACCAACTTTGGGCTGTTTTATGATCTCCATGTTTTTCAGATCCATTCTGCCTGCTATATCCAAACCTTGCGGAGAAAGCTGATAGTAGTTTTCTTTTTTCTCAACGATTCCCAGCTTCACAAGGCGTTTGAGATGAAAGTTGAAATGATCATTTGTTAGATCAGTCTTGTTCAGATCGCAGAATCGAGCCTTCGGCTTAAAGAGAAGTTCTCTAAGTATGGAAATTTGGGCTGAGTGATCGATTTGCATTTGGGACTGGTAACAGGTAACGATTATCTGGTAACTAGGAACTGGTACCTGGTAACAGTTAGTGATCAGTGAGCTGCTACTGCTACCCCATACCGGATACCGGTTACCAGATACCATTATATTCTACGTTGGAAGCGTTGTACAATCTGTACTCCCCTTTCGTAAGTTTCTCTGACAATTCTTGTAATTTCAACACTGTTTTGTCCTGTTATCATTGTTTCTCCGGCAAGCATCCAGCCGACAGCACGGCCAGTTAGAATATAAAGTGTCTCATGGACAATTTTGCGTCGTTCGGCTGAACTAAGTTGTTTAAAATTACCAGATTCCCTGATTTTTGAAATAGCTGATTCAGCAACTCCTGTTGCTATAATTACCTTTACATTTTTGCCTGTTAAATTATTGATGATTTGGGTTTGAACTTCGTATAGATCTCTTTTGTGTAATTTACAAGCTTCTGCGAGGTCACCTCGCGCAATCTCAATCTCTATAGCTACACCTTTTTCTCTTGTAGCATTAACAATTTCGAGAACGTTTTCAGCACCTTGTATCGTTTCAATTTTTGCCTGCAAAGTAATGTTTTTTAATTTAAATCCAATTTTTTCAAGCAATTTGATAGTTTCTGTAATCTGTCCAGGATATGATACAAATGACAATGCTATTATAATATCTTTAGTTAACCCGGACTGTTTAAGTTCCTGAAGAATATTCAAATCTATTTCTGATAAGATACCTCCAGGAGCAGAAAAGAGATCATTTGTTGAACTTGTAATCCCCATTCTCCAGAATATTCCGGCAGTGTTTGTAATTTCTGTTATTGTTACTGCTAGATAATCTTGAAGCCCCTCGATTTGAGGAGCTTCAATTACATTACAAGCCACCTTTCCGTCTGCGAACTCGAGCATGTCACCGTTATTTAAAGCTGGAATGGCTGTTACCCTCAGATATTTGTACTGTGTACGTGATTGCAGATTTGCTATTACTGAATTAGTAGTACTAGCCGGAACCAATATAACAATGTTACCCCTTTCAATTGCCAGTAGCTTATTTTGACTCTCGAGACCGCTTCCATGGACCATTCCAGGTGTATCGAGTGTTCTAGCTTTTCTGTTTCCGGCAAGATCAACTACGGGACATAGGTCTAACTGTTGACATAACCGAACAAGTCGTGCTATTTGTTCCGACGCCATCTTTGCAGTATGGATTCTAAGGCCTGTCGCACCTGCATTTATATGTGCCTCCAGGAATTCCCTTGTAGAATCACCCGGAAGTGTTACCAATATTTCGGGTACTTGCTGTTTTTCCATAATTCGTCGCTGACAATGTTAGTGTTGTATTATAGGATATAGTTATTGAAGAATTCTAGTAGAGTAGAGTTTATTAGGAGCAGGGATTTGGTGACTGGTATCGGGGATTAGGAATCCGGTACTAAGTATCTGGGAAAGGAGACCTTGGCAGGAATTTGAGTTTTCCCGCACAGCTGGATTAATTAAGTTCCCTGTCTCCGACAGGCAGGCTCCCTAGATATAATCAAAAAAGCAACCTTAATCCGAAAGATAATTCAATCTATCAATTTCATTTATTTTATCATTCTCAATCTTCCCCTCGACAAGCTCATAGCCCATAAGTCCAAATATTCTATCAGTATAAAATATCGGCCTTGAGTTGCCGTACCAGTCAGTACAGGAAAATTGACAGTTGTCTGTGTTTTCATTTTCAGGCGGAGTTCCGTCCAGAGTTCCAAGCAGGTTGAAGTTCAAATTATCCCCTACTTTCAAAAATACTATCTGAGCTGAGTCGTTAAACAGATGTTCGTACAATTCTCCTTGCCCCAGAATCGGCAGGCCAAGTACACCCAAATCCTCGTATTCTTTATAGAAAAAGCCATGACTTCTAAGTTCTCCCTGCTGAGCACCTTTGATTGAGTAAGTGTCCTTAATCACAGATTTATCACCAAGCTCAATAGAGCTGAACTTGAGGCTCTCATTATTAGTGCCAATTACTACTGCATTATTTCCCAGCACTTCGAGTCTGTCTACACTATGTGCTAGATTGATACTTTGGGAACTTTTCATAGTCTTATATTCATTGACGTACAGGTTTACTTCAGCATTTTCGTCGTAATACCAGTTGCTGCCTGACCCATAAAGCAGATAGTCTCCTACGAATCTGTTTTGTAGTGTGTATCCTTCTGGAGAAGGTAGATCTTTGTAGGAGCCAGTTTTAGCCTCTTGAGGCTCTGGACCGAATTCCTCGAGAGATACTCTGAGCAGCGCCATCGCTCCGCTGGTTGCTTCGGGATTCCACATCGCGTCGCCTGAAGTATATTCACGAACTACGACATTCAAATATCCGTCAGCGTCCTCTTTGAATGAAAACTGGTCGACAGGACTTCCATCCGCGCGTAATACTCGCGCTGTACTGTCATCTATGAGAAACATATAAACATAAGAATCAGAGGAGATTTCATTGCGATCAGAATCTTCTTCCTCAAGATAATGACTATAGTCATCATCAGATACCCAGACATAAATTGCATTTGGTGATACATAGAAGTTTCTAGAATAAGGACCGAGAATTGCTTTTGCCGTACAGTCGAAATCAGAGCTGTCCAAGTCGCATTTTACAACAGTATGTAGTGTCGGTGAATACGAATCCTGCACAGGCTTGTATATGTCTGTTTTATTTAGAATATCTCTTCCTTCGGAAAGTGTATTACCTTCAAGCCATTTCCTGACTTGTGGAAAAGAAACCTCTTGTCTATATTCATCATTTACATAATTATAGGAGAATAAATAGTAAGGCATGTAAAATATCAGCCGATCATCCACGAGCCTGCTGGCATAGTTTCTTGATGAGTAATAGTCATTTGAATCGATGTAGTAAGAATCTGAATGTGAAAGTGAACCACTTTTACTGATCTCAAACATATTTACCTCAGTAGCACTTAGCTGGTACGAATAACCGATAACAATAATTTTATTTTTATAAATCAGCATTTCGTCATACCAGGTTCCCTGACTAAAACCTTCTGGATAGGCATTTATACTAGAAACGGCACTTAGCTCTTTCCTATCAGCATTTTCGATGTTAACAGTGAACAACTTTCCTCTGCGAAGTATTACAAGGTAATTCTCATAGGCTTTCACGATGTCTCCCTCATCTACTCCGCTTTCCTGCACATTCGTTATACTTTCTTTTGTTGGAGAAGATGGATTTATCGCCATGTCCGAACTTTCTTCCATATAACCCCATCCTCCTGTACCCGGGCCTTGTCCATTATTTGAATCTAAATCTTCTTCAACTTTGGTCATATAGCTGTCAAATTCCGCATCACTTTGAAAGCTGGTCATAGTATCTGAAAGCTTCGGGATCCAGAGGGGTTTGTAATCCTCATCTCTCTGGTCTTTGACATATTTGTAAGCTAAATAACTGATACCAAAGCAAAAAGATAATAGAATGATTCCAATAACAATAACTAAACTGGGGATGAGTTTTTTTGATTTCATAGGAAGCTATGATTAAAAAGATAATTCTATTAAGTAATGTACTATTATTATGTAAATTTGTAAATATATACACCTATATTGACTGGTAGGTTTACAAAATATTTTAGCCTGATTTAACCTTAGAATACTTTTGTAATTTTGAAGTTCTTTGTCCCAGAACAGAAGATATCTTGCTCTGTTCTCCCCAGGAGAGTTTTTCCTAAGGGGGATTCGGTTGAAAGAAGTTTCTTGTCCGGATCAGCTTCAAGAGGATGAACAAGTCTATACTTGTTTGTATTTCTATTCTTATCAACAAATTCGACGTACGATCCAAGAATAATCTTCCTGCTATTAACTTTCTCTGGAAGCACTTTCACCTTTGAGAGAATACTTTTTAGCCTTCGTAATTCCGATTCCTTTGCACTAAAATCAGCGTCATTTGAAGCTGCCTCTTTGAAGCTCATGAGTATTGTTGAGCTTTCTTCTTCATGGTGTTGACGTAGTTCTTCCTTGAGCTTGTGGTATTTAGCCTTTAGCTCTTTGATTTTTGAATGGGAAAGAATGATATTTTGCATTAAAACAAAGGGTCCTTTCGTTGTAGTTGTGTGAATGCATATTATAGCAGGAGGAAATTTCCCAGTCAATCATCATCTTACGTGTCGTAGATATCTATTGATTGTGATATTTTTAAGGTTAGTAGTTGTATCCGTTTGGATGCTTCTTGAACCACTTTACTAAACTCTCAACAGCCTGTTCAAGAGTGTATTTTGGCTCCCAGTTAAATTCATTTTTGAATCTGCTCGGATCACAATATACTTCGGGCAATTCCCCCGGCCTTTGCATTCCAGGTTCGATTTTGAATTCGACTCCAGTTATTTTCTTAACAATATCAATGATCTCTTTAACAGAGTGTCCTTTTCCAGTTCCCACGTTATAGGTACCTCCTGCTTTACCTTCTAATAGGGCCTCGAGTGCAATTTTGTGTGCAGCAGCAAGATCTAAGACGTTGAAGTAATCTCTGATCGTTGTTCCATCAGCTGTGTTTACCTTGCCACATGTTACTGTAAATGGTTGCTGTCCCAGAGCTCCGCGAACGACATTTGGAAATAAGTGAAGTGAGGGAATCAAGGAGTAACCTATTTTCCCATCTAAACTACAGCCGCAGGGATTGAAGTAACGCAGGATGATGGATCGAAAGCCGTGTGATTCGTTCATCCAGTTTATGATCTTCTCAGTAGTATATTTGGACTCTGCATAGGGATTCTCCGGTTCAACGAGGCTTTCTTCAGTAAATGGGGGTGTTGCCCTTTTAGAATAAAGTGCACTGGTTGAAGAGAATACTAGATTCTTCGAATTACTTTCATTTAGGTACTTGAGTAAGTTAATAGAGCCGGAGACATTATTTTCAAAGTATTTTATAGGCTTCTCAACAGAGTCCCCTACCAAAATAAATGCAGCAAAATGCAAAGTCGCATCAAACTTCTGGTTATCTAGTCTATCGAAATCGTTTATATTTCGAAGATCCATTTGTATAAACTTTATAGTGTTTTGAGATTCACTGCTAATTATATCAACTGCCTGTTTAAAACCCTTTTCTAGGCTATCTATTACTGTTAAGTCGTAATTTTTGTTCTGGGAAAGAAGCCTCAGTACATGACTTCCAATATAGCCAGCTCCACCTGTAATAAGAATCTTTTTCAATTTAGAGTCTGTGAAGAATTAAGCTAAATAAAAATAACATAAACTCCGAAATGTATCAATATTAAATATCATATGACCGATAGCAAGTTTGACTTAAAAAATATGCATTGTTATAATGCTTTACTTTTGAAATTTGCCTATAATATAGGCTTAAACTCTTACAAAGCAGTTCTGAAAAGGTACTCAGGAGAACAATCAAAATCTCACAAGAAAGTTACTGCATCAATAGTGCGGTTCGTACCACACTTTAGGATATTAAGTGGTATAGTTGCTTTGTTTCTTGTACTGTTTCTTGCTTTCAGATCAATTAGTGATCCAAATGTTGTCAAACAGGTAAAAGCCGAAACAAGTGTGCTTGGTGCCAGCACTGTCATGTCAGAGGAGGTTGACTTCAATACTGTGAATGAAGTTGAGTTTAGGCTTCTGAGGCCTTCGAGTGAAGAGATGCTTGAAGCTAAAAGTAAATACGATGAGAAATTACAAAGGATAGAGGAAGAAAAACGTAGAATAGAAGAAGAAAAAAAGCGAGAGAGAATGAATAAAATTACTCTGATCCAGACGTATCTAGTGTCGCAGGGTTCGCCCATGGCTCCATATTCAGATGTGATACTTGACTCCTGCATCAAATACGGTGAGCATTATTGTAAATACTTTCTTGCTATTGCCGGAGTGGAATCGGGGCTTGGTCGAGTTTGTCCCGGACATAGTGCCTGGGGAATGATCGGATTTAGATTTGCCAGCTGGCCTGAAGCGATATCATTTTCAGCTGACTGGATTGCTGGCAACTATTATCTCAAGGGTGTTGATACTTTTGAAGAGCTGGCTTATTCGTCATATGGACCACAAAACCCAGAAACCTGGATAACCCATTTATACTCCTTCTACAATCAGATGTCCTTTTAGGTTCATACCAATTTGAAAATTAGTTGATTCGTTGAGGACTATGTAATTATTTTCTATTGTTTCCAAATATTGTACATTTGTTCTTGTGTTAAAAGCTTTACTCCTCTATATTTAGATAACGCAGAGATTTATTAAGTTCCGATGTAATTTAGCAAAATACGAAATAGGGATAAAACCTTTTGGGTATGGCTGATTTTTCTCATCTACATTTGCATAGTGAGTTCTCACTTCTCGATGGTCTTACGAAGATTCCAGATCTGGTGTCAAAGATAAAGGAGTCGGGCATGAATAGTGTTGCTCTGACCGATCATGGTGTCATGTATGGTATATATGATTTCTGGCTTCAGTGTAAAGAGCAGGGAATAAAACCGATATTAGGTGTTGAGGCTTATATCGCGTTCAGAACTAGGTTTGACAAAGTTCCGAAGGTGGATGACAAAAGATATCACATTGTTCTTTTAGCAAAGAATCTTGAAGGATATAAAAATATAGTTAAGATGGTGTCTGATTCCCATCTTGAAGGTTTTTATTATAAACCTCGTATAGACAAAGAACTCCTAGAGAAATACGGCAAAGGCGTGATAGGTTTAAGTGCATGTTTAGGTGGAATCGTAAATAAACAGTTGGCTAAGGGACAGGACAAAGAGGCTAAGGAGTGGGCAGAATTCCTTCGTAAACATCTTGACGAGTTCTATATTGAGATTCAGCGGAATGGAATAAAGGAAGCAGAAAATCTAGTAGATAAGCTGGTAAAGTTTGCTAAAAAACTCAATCTTCCTCTTGTAGCTAGCTGTGACAGTCATTACTTAAACAAGGATGATTGGTTTGCCCAGGAGGTTCTATGGGCTATAAGCGACGGAAAAAAAATGGACGATGATACCAGAAGAAAGTCCTGGTCAGAAGAGTTCTATATAAAAGATTCAGATCAGATGAAGGAGCTTTTTTCTGACATTCCTGAAGCAATAGAGAATACTCAAAAAATTGTAGAGAGCGTTGAGGACTTTGATATTTTATTCGAGAGAGTTCAGCCTAAATTCGGTAAACTCTCTAAAGGGAAGAGTGCAAAGGATACATTGAAGGATATCAGCTTTGAAGGTGCTAAGAGTCGTTATGGAAAGCTGACTGATGAAATAACAGATAGGTTGAATTACGAACTGGATCTAATACATGAAAAAGGATATGACGACTATTTTCTCGTTGTTCAGGATTATGTAAACTGGGCATTGGACAAGGGGATCATTGTAGGTCCTGGACGTGGAAGTGGTGCCGGCAGTGTTGTCTCTTATGCTTTAAAAATAACGAACATTGATCCTTTCAAGTATGAGCTTTATTTTGAGAGATTTCTCAATCCTGAGCGGCTTTCTCCACCAGATTTTGATATCGACTTTCAGGACGACAGGCGTGACGAACTTTTCAAGTACATGACAGATACGTATGGAAAGAAGAATACTGCGTTCATAGGGACTTTTGGAAGAATGAAAACTCGGGCTGCAATTCGAGACGTTGCTCGTGTGTTGGATATTGATCTAGAGATCGCGGATAAGCTTTCAAAAATGGTTGATGTGAAATTTGGAAAAGTAGCACATATGGTAGATATGATGAGTGGAAATAGAGAATTTGGCAAAATTATCAATTCCGATGCTCAGTTAAAGAAACTTGCCGATATAGTCCAAAGAGTAGAGGGGATTGCTAGACATGTATCTACGCATGCATGCGGTTATCTTGTTACTCCGAAGCCTATCGTTGAGTATATCCCATTACAAAGAGAGACGGGACAGGGAGACCGCGTCATTACTCAAATAGAAGGTTATACAATTGAAAATGTAGGGCTTATGAAGTTTGATTTTCTGGGATTGACGAATCTTACGATTATAAAAAATGTTTTAGAGCTTGTAAAAGAATTTAAGGGCAAAGATATAGATATAAACGAGATCCCGCTTGACGATGACATCACCTATGATTTATTTCGAAAAGGTCAGACAACTGCTGTTTTCCAGTTTGAGAGCGAAGGTATGAAGAAATATCTTAAAGAGCTTAAACCGTCTACATTTGAAGACCTGATCTTTTTAGGAGCAGCCTACAGACCAGGTCCGATGAAGTACATTCCTGATTACATTGCTCGTAAATTTGGCAAACAGAAAGTAGAATACCTGCATCCTACCTTAAAGCCGATTCTCGAGAATACTTATGGTTTTGCTATCTATCAGGAGCAGGTTCTTCGTATAGCAGTGGATGTTGCGGGTTATTCTCTTGGTGAAGCAGATGTGCTGCGACGTGCTATG
>Ga0180007_10000962_pt1 | contig 42305 bp, 40 predicted proteins | sample MM_PC_MetaG_FD_121122 | JGI IMG/M metagenome (GOLD analysis project Ga0180007, IMG submission 121122) | Groundwater microbial communities from the Aspo Hard Rock Laboratory (HRL) deep subsurface site, Sweden - MM_PC_MetaG | ecosystem: Environmental > Aquatic > Deep subsurface > Groundwater... | reverse complement strand
GTTTCCTGGCCCAGATGGACCTCAAAGCCAAGGGCGATGAAGAAGCCCAGGTGCTCGACGAGGATTTTCTCGAGGCCCTCGAAACCGGCATGCCGCCCACCGGTGGTCTCGGCGTCGGCCTCGATCGTCTGGTTATGCTCTTCACCGATAGCAACTCGATCCGCGACGTGCTGCTGTTTCCGGCCATGCGTCCGGAGGAATAACCAGCTGCTGCGGCGGCGGGAGCCGACATGGGTTTCACGTCCTACATCGCCCGGCGATACCTGAGCAGACGCGGGCGTTCACGGCTGCTGAGTCGCGTCACGGTGATCGCCGTGGTCGGCATCATGCTCGGTGTGGTGGTCCTCGACCTCACCCTGGCGATCATGAACGGCTTGCACAGCGAACTGCGACGAACCTTCGTCGACAACATGCCCATGGTCACGGTCATGACCAGCCGGCCTGAGGGCTTCACGGATCTCGACACGATCATCAGGGGAATCAGCGAAGTGCCCGGAGTCTCCGGTGCGGCTCCGTTCATACGCCAGGAAGTCATCGCCTCGGCGAATGCAGTGACCGGACCGACCCAGCACCGCGGCGCGGTTGTCTGGGGTCTCGATCCGGAGTTGCAGGAGGGGGTCACACCCTTGCGGGGATTGCTTTTTCCGGTTGAGATGTCGCTGAGGGCGCTGGCCGGCGGCCAGGACACGCCCGGGGTCGTTCTCGGTTCCGAACTCGCGGCCTCGCTCTACGTCGGTCTGGCCGACACGCTGGTGCTGACGGCGCCCCAGGGTGAACTCAGCCTCGAGCATGTGGAATCCGAAAGCCGACGCTTCGTCGTGGCCGGATTCCTCGACAGCGGCATGTACGATTTCGACGCCCGCTTCATCTACATGGCCATCGATGACGCCCGCGATTTCTTTCGCTACGAACCCGACGGTGCCCTTGCGATCGGGGTGCGTGTCGAGGACATGATGACCGCTCCGGCCGTCGCCGACGCCATCGAGAGCGCACTCGGACGCTACGACTACCACTGCAACGACTGGATCGATCTCAACCGCAATCTCTTCCAGTGGGTGAAGCTCGAAAAGATCATGATGTTCCTGCTGCTCGGCCTGGTGATCGTGGTGGCCGCCTTCAACATCATCGGCATCCTTACCATGATGGTCGGGGAACGTCGTCGTGAGATCGGCATTCTGCTGGCGATGGGGGCGCGTCGCCGGCAGATCCAGGGGATTTTCCTGATCGACGGTCTGGCTGTCGGGGCTCTGGGCACCGTACTGGGAAGTCTGCTGGGTTGGCTCGGCTACCTATACCTGGATCGTGTGGGGATCCGTCTGCCCGGCGACGTGTATTTCGTGGATCACGTGCCGGTGATCGCCCAGGCCTCCGATTTCCTGATGGTTGCCGGCGCCGCGTTGGTGATCACTCTGCTCGCGACCTGGCTGCCGAGTCTCGAAGCCTCGCGGCTGCGGCCGATGGAGATCATCCGCTACACCTGATCCGCCAGCGGCGATAGGAAGGCCATGAACGATTTGCTGATCGCGCGAGGACTGCACAAGGCCTTTCCCAGGGGGGACGGTCAGGTCGTTGTGCTCGAGGACTGCCACATGGATCTGACGGCTGGCGCCAGCGCCGCGATCATGGGCCCGAGCGGTTCAGGCAAGAGTACCCTGCTGAACCTGCTCTGTGGACTCGACAAGCCCGACTCCGGTCAAGTGAACTGGGATGGCGTCGACATCACGACCCTGGGTGTCGACTCGGTTGCCGACTGGCGCAGGGAGCACCTCGGTTTCGTTTTCCAGTTCCATTTCCTGCTGCCCGACCTGACCGCCCTGGAGAACCTTCTGGTGCCCATCCGTCTCCAGGGGCTTTCCCCGGCGAGTGAGCTCGAGCGGGCCCTCGACTATCTCGCCCGCATCGGTCTGAGCGAACGAGCCGACCATCTGCCGGGTGAACTTTCAGGTGGCGAGCAGCAACGTGTCGCCCTGGCCCGAGCCTTCATGAATCGGCCCGAGGTGATCGTGGCCGATGAACCCTTCGGCAACCTCGACCGGGAAAAGGGCGACGAACTCGCCGATCTTCTGTTCGAGGAAGCCTCGACCACCGGCGCCGCCCTGTTGATCGTGACTCATGATCCCGGTCTGGCCGATCGGGCAGATCAGGTCCTTGACCTGGCCGACGGTCGCCTCGTGCCTCGAGCCAGGACAGCGTCATGAGCGACTCCTGTGAGCGTTGCGGCACGACGGCTGCGCAACTGGGCGCTCCTGGAGGCCGCATGGGATGCTCCGACTGCTACAGCGCCTTCCGCGAGGAATTGACCCTGACATTCGCTCGGCGGGCCGTGGCTGGAAATCATCTCGGCCTTCAGCCGGAACCAAGGACCGATGCCGAGGCTCGCCATCACGATCTCGCCCGCTTGCAGGCTTTGCTGAACCGGTCCGTGGCTGCGGAGGATTTCGAGGCGGCCGCCCGGTTGCGGGACCAGATCACGAATCTCGAGAGCTGGATCAGCGAGGAGGATGGGGGATGAGCGAACTGCTCGATCGTCTCACCGGCCTGGTCTGGCTGGATGGTGACGGTCCTTGGACCAGTGTGGTGTTGCATTCCCGAGCCACCCTGGCGCGCAACATCCCCGATCTGCGTTTCCCGGGACCAGCGGATGAGACAGAACGCATGGAAGTGATTACCCGGTTGTCCCAGGCTTTGCAGCCCCTGCCGGCCCTCAGCGGAGCGACAGCCTTGACCGCCGGCATGCTTTGCGCCGACGAGCGCCTGATGCTCGTCGAGTCGGGCCTGGCCGCATCGTTCTCCGACGAAGCGCCGTTGATCCTGTCACCGGACGGAGGCTCCCTCGCCCGGCTTCACGCTCGCGATCATCTCGAACTGGTGGTTCACCGTCGTGGGCTGGATCCCCTGACCACCCTGCGGGAAGTCATGGTTCTCGAGCGGGCCCTGGCCCGATCGGTGGACTTCGCCTTCGACGATCAATTCGGCTATCTGACTTCCGACCCCTCCGTGTGTGGCCCCGGCATCACTCTCGAAGCCCTGGTGCATCTTCCGGGATTGATGATGTCCTCGCAGCTGTCGACGGTTCTCGATGGTCTCGCTTTGAACGGCGTGAATTGCGGGAGTTTCCCAGGCTTCGACCAGGATATCCACGGCGGGCTGTTGCGGCTGAAGAGCACCGCGGCCCTCGGCCGCAGCGAGAGGGAGATCGGTCGGGATTTCACCCGTGCTGTCGCTGAACTTGTTCAGCTGGAAATCCGGTCCAGGGAGGAACGCCTGACCGCCAGTCGGTTGGAGCTCGTCGACCGGGTGCATCGTTCCCTCGGCATCCTGCACCATGCTCGCCTTCTGGGAGAGGGCGAGGCCCTTGGACACCTGTCGTTCCTGCGACTCGGTTTCCAGCTTGGCCTGTTTCGGGACGAGGTCCCCGAGACGATCGACCCCCTGATCCACGGCATCTTATCAGGTCATCTGGCGGTCTGGGCCCGGGTCCACGGAGAAGAGGGCGAGCCCGAAGCCCTGCGGGCCAGATTTCTGAGGAGATCCTGGCCCTGACGCCTCAAGTTTCTTGCTCCGCTTCCGATCCTATGGAAAGATGAAAACCGCATGCTGTGGTGACCAGCGGCGGTCTCGCCTTATATTGTCGGGAGAGACCATCCGGTCGACCCGCTGTCCAACGACGCGAACGGAGGCGCACCTCATGAATGACCGCTTCACCCAAAGGGTCCGCAAGGTCCTGTTTCTTGCCCGGGACGAAGCCGGCCGAATGCAGCACGACTACATCGGGACGGAGCATCTTCTGCTGGGCATCATCCGTGAGGGCGAAGGCATCGCCGCGCGGGTGCTCCAGCGCCTCGGTATTGATTTCACCCAGATCCAGCAGGCGGTCGAGGAAATCGTCACCCCCCAGAGCGGCACGATCACGATCGGCGAGATTCCCTTCACGCCCCGGGCTAAGCGCGTCCTGGAGATCTCCATCGACGAAGCACGCATACACAGCCACAACTATGTGGGGACAGAGCATCTGCTCCTGGCGCTGATCAAGGAAGGGGAAGGTGTCGCTTCCCGGGTCCTGACCGAGCTGGGAGCCGATCATGAACGCGTTCGCCGAGAGATCCTGAAGATGCTCGGCACCGTGGAGCGCCCCAAGGACAAGGACAAGCCCGAGAAGCGGCGCGAGAATCCTATTCTCGAGCAGTTCGGACGCAACCTGACGGACATGGCCCGAGAAGGCAAACTCGACCCGACGATCGGTCGAGACAAGGAAATCGAACGCGTGATCCAAATCCTTTCGCGTCGCAAGAAGAACAATCCCGTCTTGATCGGTGAGCCGGGTGTGGGCAAGACAGCCATCGCCGAAGGGCTAGCCTCCCGCATGGTCACCGGACAGGTTCCGTTCACTCTGCGCGGCATGGAACTCGTGACTCTTGATCTTGCAAGTGTCGTAGCAGGAACGAAATATCGTGGACAATTCGAGGAGCGCCTCAAGCAGATCATGGCGGAGATTCGCGACGCCGAGGATATCGTCCTGTTCATCGACGAACTCCACACCATCGTCGGCGCCGGCGGTGCTGAAGGCGCCATCGATGCTTCGAACATGCTGAAGCCCTCTCTTGCCCGCGGCGAAATCCAGTGCATCGGTGCGACGACGATGGACGAGTACCGCAAGTTCATCGAGAAGGACGGCGCCCTCGAGCGGCGCTTCCAGACCGTCATCGTGCATCCGCCGACCGAAGACGAGACCATCGATATCCTGTTCGGACTCCGGGATCGATATGAGGCTCATCACCGGGTGACCTATGAGGATGACGCCCTCCGATCAGCGGTCTGGCTCAGCAACCGCTATATTTCCGGTCGGGAACTTCCCGACAAAGCCATCGACGTCCTCGATGAAGCCGGATCCCGGGCCCGACTGTCCATGGCCACGGTTCCGCCCGACCTGCGTATCCTCGAAGCCCAGGTTGCCGAGGTCGTCAAGGAGAAGGAAGCGGCCATCCAGTCCCAGGAGTTCGAAAAGGCGGCCCGCTTCCGCGACGACGAGAAGGACCTCAAGCAGAAGCTCGTCGATCAGAAGAAGAGTTGGAAGCAGGACAACTCCGAAAGCCAGGTCACTGTCACGACTCAGCTGATCTGTCGGGTCATCTCCGACATGACCGGGATTCCCGTCACCGAGGTGGAGGAGGAAGAGACCAAGAAGCTTCTGCGCATGGAAGACGACCTGCGCGAATTCATCATCGGTCAGGACGACGCGCTCGACGCCGTCTCCAAGGCCATCCGCCGCAACCGTGCAGGGCTGCGTGATCCCAAACGTCCGATCGGTTCGTTCCTGTTCATGGGCCCGACGGGTGTCGGCAAGACCGAGGTGGCCCGCCGCCTGGCCGAATTCATGTTCGGCGACGAGGCGGCGCTGATTCGCGTCGACATGTCCGAGTACATGGAAAAGCACGCAGTGTCCCGTCTGATCGGGGCGCCTCCGGGCTACGTCGGCTACGACGAGGGTGGCATGCTCACCGAAAAGGTGCGCCGCAAACCCTATTCGGTGATCCTGCTCGACGAAATCGAGAAGGCTCATCCTGATGTCTTCAACATCCTGCTCCAGGTGCTCGAGGACGGCGTCCTGACCGATTCATTCGGTCGGTCGGTCAGCTTCAAGAACGCCGTGCTGATCATGACCTCCAACGTCGGCAGCCGTCTCGCCAAGGAGAGCAAATCCCTGGGCTTCGGGTCCGATGTGACAAAGGTCAGGAAGGACCGTCTCCGATCCGTCATCGACAAGGACCTCAAGCGCACCTTCAGCCCGGAGTTTCTCAACCGGGTCGACGAACTGATCTTCTTCCGGTCCCTCGATAGGGTGGACATGAGGTCCATCGTCGAGATCCTCCTGCGCGACGTGAACAAGCGTCTCGAGAAGATGAACATCGTTTTCGACTTCTCCGACTCGGCCAAGGATTTCCTCTGTGAAGTGGGTTACGACCCCGAGCACGGAGCCAGACCCTTGCGCCGCTCGATTCAGAAGTTCGTCGAGGATCCCCTGAGCGAGAAGTTGTTGCGGGGCGAAATCCACAGCAACGCGACCCTGAGGATCGAGGCTCTGAACAATGCCCTGAGTTTCGAAGTGATTCCCCACGAGGTGCCCGTGCCTGAGCCGCTGACCACGGATATCGCACCCGAAGTCTGACCAAGTCCGATTGAGGAACTGAAGGACGGGAGCCCTGACGGCTCCCGTCCTTGCGTTTGGGGGAGTCGGGCTGCAAATTGATCAGCATTGCGGAACAAGAGTGCAGGCGGTGGTGTTGGACACGCCCGGAAGCACAGTGTTGCCAGTGAAAGGAGTCTCTGTTAACATGCGCCCGCTCTGGCTCACCATTTCCCCCATGACAGACGGATCGTCGGGATGAATGTCAAAACCACATTGTTGGTCGTGCTGCTGCTGAGCACTTTCGCTGTTGTTGCCGGAGCACAGGAAGGCTCCGGGACCATCGTCGTTGTCGACGTGATCGGCGCTCGCACCGTCGGCGCACGTCAAGTCCAGGCCTGGGCCGACCTGAGCCCGGGCGATCCCTTTTCGCCCGAATCGGCGGCCTCGGCGATTCGCGACCTGTTCGCCACCGGCAAGTTCTCCGACGTCTTCATCTACCGGCAGGACGAATCCGATGGCGTGAGGGTGATCGTCAACCTGACCGAGTTTCCCCGCATCAAGGAGATTACGTTCGTCGGCAACCAGAAGGTGAAGGCGAAGGATCTGCTCGAGGCCTTCCCGCCGCTTGTCGGCCAGTTCGCCAATCCGGCGGTCATCATCCGTGAACTCGAACCGCTCAAGGAGCTCTACCAGGAAAAGGGCTACTACAATATGAGCGCCCACATCGACTCGTCGATCGTGGATACGAGTCATCTGATCAACCTGGTGGTGACGGTCGACGAGGGCGAGAAGATCAAGGCTCGGGTCATCGACTTCACCGGCAACACCGTTTTCAGTGACGACGATCTGCGCGGCAAGATGAAGCAGAGTACCGGCGGGTTCCTGCGCGGCTCCACCTTCAAGAAGCAGCAGTTCGAGGAGGACAAGGAACGCCTGTCCGTCTGGTACCGCGATCACGGCTACCTGGACGCCCACATCAGCGACGTGGAGATGGACTTCGTCGAGGAGCGCTCCAAGCTGGATCTGATGATCCACGTGGACGAAGGTCCCCTGTACTCCGTCGGCGACATCAACTGGGAGAACAACGAGCAGTTCGACGACCTGACCATCGCCCGGAGCATCTTCCTGGAGAAGGATGACGTCTTCCGCGAGATCGACTACCAGGAGACTCTGCGCTCCCTCCATTCACTCTACTGGGATACGGGCTACATCTACATAACGATCGAACCCGAACGCGAGATCCGCGACGAGGTCGTCAGTGTGACCTTCAGATTCCGGGAGGGTGAGCCAGCCAGTATCCGCGATGTGCGCGTGGTCGACAACCACAAGACCCATGACCATGTCATCCTGCGGGAGATGCGTCTGTTCCCCGGTGACGTCTTCAGCAATGCGCTCATCGAACTGTCCCAGCGCGACATCTTCCAACTCGGTTATTTTACGAACGTGATGCCCGAGTTCAAGCCAGCCGATCAGGCCGGTGACATCGATCTGATCCTCAAGGTCGAAGAGAAACAGACGGGGCAGTTCTCGTTCGGCATGGCCTACAGCGCCCAGACCTCGGTGACGGGCTTCATCCAGGTGGCCGAAACCAACTTCCGGGGCAAGGGGCAAAACCTCGGCCTGGCATGGCAGTTCGGCTCCCGCCAGCGCTACATCGACCTCAACTTCACCGAGCCCTGGTTCCTCGGGACTCCCACCCTGGTCGGCGCCGACCTGTTCGACCGCTACCAGTACAACTTCGACGACTTCTACGAGAGTCGGCTCAAGGGAGGCGCGATCCGCCTCGGCCGTCGCATTCCCGGAACACGCTTTTCGAGAATCGGGCTGCGGTACGAACTGTCCGAAACGCGCCTGAGCAACTTCAGCTCGGGGTATGTCAACTATCTCGACGGACTCGAATCCCAGATGGGAGCGGCCGAGCTGCCGTTCGAGCGTCTCGACCAGGTGGACTGGCCGCGGACCAAGAGCGCCGTCTCCCTGAGCCTGAGCCGCAACTCGACCGACAATCCGTTCTTCCCCACGAACGGATCGCGCACAAGCTACAGCATCGAACTGAGCGGCGGCCTTCTCGGCGGCGAGATCGAATACCAGAAGCATCTCTTCAAGCATTCGTATTTCCAGAAGCTGCCCGGCGGCCTGGCGCTGCATATGAGCACGGCCATGGGCCTGATCCACGGCTTCGGCAATGCCGACGGCGTGCCCGACTACGAGAAGTTCCGCCTCGGCGGCAACCGGATCTATCCTGTGCGTGGCTACAGGGATCTGGAAATCGTTCCACGCAGCAATCCCGGCTTTATCGGTGGACGTTTCTACACGATCATGAGCACCGAGATTTTGTATCCCATGACCGATGCCGTCCAGTTGCTGGGCTTCGTCGACCAGGGGGATACCTGGAACAGCTTCCGCGAGACCGATTTCACGAACCTGCGCAAGGGGGCCGGCTTCGGCATCCGGGTCGAGGTTCCGATGATGGGTACGATCGGATTCGATTACGGCTACGGTTTCGACCGTGTCGACGGACCCGGCTGGGAGCCCCATTTCAATTTTGGAACGTTCTTCTAGAAACAACCGTGTCCGAAGGAGATCCCCATGAGCCGCTTGAACCCGACCGTCCGGACCGCCGTGATGTTCATGACCCTGACCGCCGTCGTCCTGGCCACTGGTGCGGCTGCAGCCGTGGACAAGCCGTTGGCCGTGATCGATTCTCAGCGCATCGTGGACGAATACCCGGCTGCCAAGGACGCCCAGGAACAGTACCAGCGCTTCCTGCAGGAGAAGGAGCTTGAGGTCGCCGACCGTGAGAAGGAGCTCCAGGCCATGGCCGAAGCCATCGAGAGCCAGAAGATGCTCCTCGGTGCCGACGCGCTCCGGGTCAAGGTCGAGGAATTCGAACGGGCCAAGACGGACTACTTCAGCTTCCGCCAGCAACTCGACACCCAGGCCGAAAACGAATACAAGGTCAAGATCCAGCCCATCATCGATCAGGTGAAACTGATCGTCGAGCGCATCGGCAAGGAAGACAAGTACGGCCTGATCATCGATACGGCAGCCCTGACCACGCTTTACGTGGACCCCGATGTGGATTTGACCGATCAGGTGCTTCAGGCCCTTGTGCGCGGGGTCGAGGAATAATCGTTTTCTGTTGACACGGCCGTGTGCCGGAGTCACCTTTTCGACATAACGTCCTTGTTGACAACGCCCCCCTTCATTCTTCCGAGTGGAGAGGGGCTTTGCACGATGCGTCGCATGATCGTCAGGTCGGGAAAACCTGCACCGGGAGTGTTCATGACGTTCACCCTCAGCGAACTGGCAGAACGTCTCGGTCTGACCATGACCGGTGACTCTGACCCCGTCATCGCTGGTGCCGCCGGTTTCCTGGAAGCCGGTCCCGGAGAGATCAGCTTTCTGGACCAAGGTGCGCTCAGGGAGCGGCTCGACGAATGCAGGGCCTCCGCTCTGATCGCTGGGCCGGAAGTGCCCCTGACTCTGCCGGCCCTGCGCTGCGGGAATCCTCGCGCCGAATTCGCCCGTCTCCTGGCGATGTTCGCCCCGGAGATCGACAGGATCCTGCCGCCGGGTGTGCATCCCGGCGCGCACGTCGATCCGACAGCGCGGCTGGGCGACGGAATCGCGGTGGGACCGGGCTGCTCGATCGGTCCCGACGTCGTGATCGGGGACAGGACCCGCCTCGGGGCCAACGTCGTCCTGGAGGCTGATGTGACCATCGGCAGCGATTGTTGTCTCTATCACGGGACGACGGTGCGGGAGAGGTGTCGTCTCGGCGACCGCGTCATCCTGCACCCCGGCGCCGTGATCGGTTCCGACGGTTTCGGTTATCATCCCGGCCCGGAGGGGCTGGTCAAGATCCCGCAGATCGGGATCGTGGTGCTGGAGGACGACGTCGAAATCGGCGCCAACAGTTGTGTGGACAGGGCGACGACCGGCCGCACCCGGATCGGCGCCGGAACGAAGATCGACAACCTCTGCCAAGTCGGCCACAATGTGGACTTCGGCAGCCACTCGGCCATGAGCGCCCTCAGCGGCATCTCAGGGAGCTGCACCATCGGGACCGGCGTGGTTCTCGGCGGTCAGGCCGGAGTGGCGGATCACCGCACGCTCGGTGACGGAGTCAAGGTTGCTGCGAAGAGCGCGGTCATCCGCGACGTTCCGGCCGGGCAGACAGTCATTGGATTTCCCGCCGTGGAGTTTCGACGCGGCATGCGGTTGATGGCTCACTACCAAAGGCTCCCTGAACTCGCCGCGCGGGTAGCCCTTCTCGAATCACGGCTGAAGACGACACTGGCTGGCGGCACCGAGGGAAAAGAAGAGGATTGACGTTGTTGAAACTGCAGAAAACGGTTGGGCGCCGGGTCGAGATGAGTGGGATCGCACTTCACTCCGGGACGGAGTCCACCATCGCCTTCCTGCCAGCCGAACGGAATGCCGGGCTCGTGTTCCGAGTCCGTCGCGGGGACGGTTCGGTCGACATCCCGGCGGTCGTCGAGTCGGTTCCGGCCCAGCACGGCGGCTTGCGCAATACGACCCTCGAGGCCGAAGGTGTTCGTATCTACACGGTCGAGCATGTCCTGTCCGCCCTGGTCGGCATGGGCGTGAGCAACTGCATCGTCGAACTCCAAGGCGAGGAACCCCCGGAGCCGAAGTCGGGGAGCACGTCCGCCTATGTCGAACTTCTGCTCGAAGCTGGCATCGTCGAACAGGGAATGCCCTGTGGCTACTACACTGTCGGAACCGCCATCGAGTTTCGGGATGGAAACGTCCGGTTGCGCGCGGAGCCCTACGACGGGTTCCGCATCACGTTCCGCATCGATTACCCTGATCCTTTGATCGGTTGCCAGGAATTCACCGTGGATCTGAGTCCCGAGACCTACCGGACCCAGATCGCACCCTGCCGGACGTTCGCCTTGCGCGGGGACGTGGAAAAGCTGCAGGCCATGGGGCTGGCCCAGGGGGGCACCCTTGAGAACGCCCTGATCGTTGAAAATGGCGAGTTGCTGAATGATACGAAATTGCGCTTTCCCGATGAGTTCGTACGGCATAAGATTCTGGATCTGATCGGCGATCTGGCCTTGCTGGGAATGCCCATCCAGGGTCACATCATCGCCGAATACTCGGGGCATGACACGAACATCGCGTTCACCAAGCTGCTCGCCCGCACGGAACGCCGGCAATCGAGGATCTATCCGCCGCGGAAACCGGACTATTGGGACATTGTCTCGATCATGAAGGTGATGCCTCACCGCTACCCGTTGCTGCTCGTGGATCGGATCCTCGAACTGGAAAGCGGTCGCCGCGTGGTCGGCCTGAAGAACGTGACGATCAACGAACCTTTTTTCGACGGACATTTTCCTGGCCACCCCATCATGCCGGCAGTGTTGATTACCGAGGCGATGGCCCAGGTCGGAGGCGTCTTGCTGATGAGCAGTGTGGACAATCCCGGGAATAAGTTGGTTTACTTCAGTGGCATCGATAGGGCGCGATTCCGCAAACCTGTCGTTCCGGGGGATCAGATCCGGTTCGAACTGGAGATGATCAAGATTCGGGGCCCCCTCTGCAAGATGAGAGGGGTCGCGTACGTGGACGGAGATCTCGTCGCCGAGGCCGATCTTCTGTCGACGATCGTCGATCGCTAGCGATCCGCCTGGATGGCGGGACAGGAAGGATTAGACGTGGAACACATGAATTTCCATCCCCAGGACGGCCTTCGTCCTGTCAGGAACGCGGAGATCCATCCCACAGCCATCGTCCATCCGGACGCTCGCCTCGGGCACGATGTGAAGATCGGCCCCTACTCGATCATCGGTCCCAACGTGTCGATTGGACCGGAGTGCCAAATCGGCTCCTCGGTCCTGATCGAGGGCCGGACCACCATAGGGCGCAACAACAGGATATTCCACGGCGCTGTCATCGGTTCGGAGCCGCAGGATCTCAAGTACGCCGGAGAAACCAGCTTCGTCGAGATCGGCGACAACAACGTCATCCGTGAATACGTGACGATCCATCTGGCTACCGATGAGGGACAGTCCACGTCTATCGGCAGTGATTGCCTGTTGATGGCCTATGTCCATGTGGCTCACAACTGCGTCGTGCACGATCACGTGATCCTGGCCAATGCCGTGAACCTTGCCGGACACGTCGACGTGGGCAACTGGTCGATCATCGGTGGCATGACCCCTGTCCACCAGTTCGTCTGCATCGGCCAGCACGCCTTCGTGGGTGGTGGCAGCCGCCTGGCCCAGGATGTGCCACCATTCATCCGCGTCGCGGGCAATCCCGTCGAAGTCGCCGGTATCAACAGCGTCGGCCTGAAGCGTCGAGGTTTCGACGATACAGAACTCATGAACCTCAAGAAAGCCTACCGACTGCTCTATCGCACCGGCATGAACGTCAGCCAGGCCATGGAGCGCATCGCCATCGACTGCGCTCTGGACCAGCACGTCGAGGAGTTGATGGCGTTCATCCGACGTTCGGAACGGGGCATCGTTCGCTGACGGTGTCTCCATGTCGATATTCCACCGGCGGAGGGGAGACACTCGAGTCGCCCCTTCCGCATCCGACCGGAGGCGACTCGTGACACCAGGCGCCTCTTCTGGTTCCCCCCATCTCTTTCTTTCCTGCGGTGAGGCCAGCGGCGAGCGCTACGGCGTTGCTTTGGCCCGCGCCCTGCAGGCTCTCGAACCGGACATCCGACTCAGCGGACTCGGTGGCCAGGCCCTGGCTGACGCAGGGGTGGCCCTGGTCGCCAGATCCGACGAGATCGCCGTCATGGGATTCGGCGATGTCGCCCGCGCCCTGCCGCGAATTCTTCGGATTCGGCGCCGGGTTCGCCATGCTGTTGCCGCCGATGACCTGGACGGAGTCGTGCCGGTGGACTTTCCGGGTTTCAACCTGGACATCGCAGCCCGGGCGAAAAAATCCGGTCGACCGGTCTACTTCGTGGTCGCGCCGCAGCTGTGGGCCTGGGGGAGTTGGCGTCTCGGTCAGCTGCGTCGGAGCGTGGATCGACTCGGCACACTTCTGCCGTTCGAAGCGGCCTTTTTTTCCGAACGCGGCATCACCTGCGACGCTCTTGGGCATCCCCTGATCGAGGATTACTCCGAGCTGGCCGCTGCTGCGAAACGGGTGCAGCTTGACCATAGCTGCAGCGCCCAGTCCGAGCCCCTGCGCATCGGCCTGCTCCCGGGAAGCCGTCGCCAGGAGGTGACAGCGCTGGTGCCCGTGCTGGCCGCAGCCGCCGAGGCTTTGTGCCGGACACGGCCGGAACGTAACTTCCAGTGGATCGTCAGCTCGGCACCCGGAGTCGATTCTGCCTGGCTGACCGAACTCAAGCAGCGTCTCGGGGCCGAAATCACCACCGAGCCGATGCCGCAACTTCTGCCGCGCCTCGATCTGGCCCTGGTCTGCAGCGGCACGGCCTCCCTCGAGGCAACACTGGCCGGAGTGCCTCACAGTCTGGTGTACCGGACATCTGCTCTGAACTACGCCCTGGGGCGAACGCTGGTCGGGGTGGATCGGGTCGGGCTGGCCAACCTCATCCTGGATCGGGATGTCGTGCGCGAGTTTCTCCAGGGCGCAGCCAGGGCGCAGCCCCTGGCCGACGATCTCGACTGTTGGATCAGGGACCGCGCGAGGCGGCAGCGCTACGGAGAACATGTCAGGATTCTCCATGCCCGCCTCGGCAGCACCGGCTTCTGGGAACGCACAGCCGCTTCGATCCTGGCCCTGATCAGGAAGGATGCTCCGAGTGTCTGATGGACGATTGCAATCGCTGAAGATGCACCTGACGCCCTGGGTCTACCGGGCTCTGCGCTGCTCCCTGAGCTACAAGCCTCTCGGCGTGGACGTCCTGGGTTTCGACAGCCCGGTGATCTTCGCCTGTCTGCACCGCGACATCCTGGTGACGATCCCGTTCGTCGCGCCGGCCCGCCCTTCGCTTCTGATCAGCCGGAGCCGCGACGGCGAGATCCTGATTCGGACCCTGGCCCGTGATGGCTTCGACTTCGTGCGCGGCTCCACCGGCAAGGAAGGCGGTGCGGCGTTCCGGGGCTTGCTGGAGCGGATCCAGGCCGGGCGCAACGTGGGGATCGCCGTGGACGGACCCCGCGGTCCGTTCGGCCACGTCCACGGTGGGGTCGTCCGACTGGCCGCCGTTTCCGGCGCCCCGATCATTCCCCTGATCGCCGAACCGGGGTGGCATATCGCGCTCAGAACCTGGGACCGCACGATCGCTCCGTTGCCCTTCAGCAGGATCCGCATGCATGTGGCCGACCCCATTCTGGTGCCGCGAGAGATCGAGGAGATCACCCCGATCGTCGAGCGATTGCGCTCGGTGCTGCTACGGCCGATCGGTGCATCATGAGCGACGGCCGCCTGGTGGATCTCCGCAGCGCCGGCCCCCGGATGGTTCTCGAACAATGGCGACGCTGGGAAGAGTCGACGCCTCCCTGGGTCCGGAGCCTCGAGGCATGGACCGGGAGGCGCAGCGCCTCATGGATCGCCCGGCGGGCCGCCGCCCGCACCCGCCCGCCGCTGGACAGGATCATCGTCTCGATCGGCAACCTGCGAATCGGAGGAACCGGCAAGACACCGGTCGTTCGCGACATCGCACTGCGCCTCGGCGAGCAGGGCCGAAGCGGCGTCATCCTCTGTCGGGGGTACGGTTCCGATCGCACCGCACCCTGTATCGTGGATCTCCACGATCGGGCCTGCGGAGACGAAGCCCGGCTGTTGGTCCGCGATACGGGTTGGGCTGTCGTGCAGGCCGCCGATCGCAAAGCGGGCTATCGTCTCGCCGAACGAATCACCGCTCCCGGCGACATCATCCTGCTCGAGGACGGTTTCCAGACCGCCGCGGTTCCCCGTCACTACGATCTGCTGATCGTGGATCGGTGGGAACTTGCCGAAGGCAAGCTCCAGCCCTTGGCAGGGTGGACCTTGCCTTGGGGTCCCTATCGGGAGAGCGCCGCTGCTGCGAGGCGTGCCGCCGCCGTTCTGGTCGAAATCACGGACACTTCGGTTATCCCGTTGGAAACGGTGTTCGGACAAAAGGTTTATTCCTTTGTCCGTCACGTTGAGTTGGCCCCCGGATCGCGGCCGACCGGTCCCTACGGCATCGTCTGTGGCTTGGCACGGCCTGAGGGGTTCGAGCAATCCTGTGAACGTCTCTGTGGCCATCCTCCAGCTGTGATGGTGCGGTTCGATGACCATGCTGCTTATCATGGGGGAGATGTCGCTCGACTGCGGCGGCTGGGTGAGGAGCACCGCCTGGACGCCTGGTTGACGACGGCCAAGGATGGGGTGAAACTGAAAAGCGTCTGGTCGGTCGCGACGCCCTTGCTGGAAGTCGGTCTGGAGCTGACCTGGCCCGGCCCGCACCCAACCGAACTCTGGACTGGGACAACGGGGGCATGATGACAAGAATTCGCCAACCCCGAACAAGCCGCTGCCTGGTCGTCGGTTCAGGCATCGCCGGCCTTCAGTTCGCCCTTCTGGCCGCGGAGCACGGAGACGTGCACATCGTGACCAAGAAGGACTCGTCCGAGAGCAACACGAACTATGCCCAGGGGGGGATCGCCGCCGCGCTGTCGCCTTTCGACGACTTCACGACGCATCTCGAGGATACCCTGATCGCGGGGGACGGCCTTTGCGACGAAACAGTCACGCGGGCCATGGTCGAAGCAGGCCCGCGTCTGATCGATCGTCTGCTGTCCTACGGTGTCGAATTCAGCCCGTCGCAGGAGGAATCCCAGGGGCCCTATGCCCTCGGCCGGGAAGGCGGGCACACACGCAACCGGATCCTGCATGCTGCTGATCTGACCGGCCGCGAGCTCGAACAGAAACTCCTGACCGCCTGCCAGAATCATCCGGGCATCATGATCGAGGAAAACCACATCGGTCTGGACCTGATCCTCGCCGACGAACTCTCGATCTCGAACGCACCTCACGGGCGAGTGGTCGGCTGCTGGGTGCTCGATCGCACGCGATTGACTCGAACGCCCTACCTGGCCGACGTCGTCGTGCTGGCGACCGGAGGCTGCGGCAAGGTCTACGCCTACACTTCCAATCCGGACATCGCCACCGGCGACGGGTTGGCCATGGCCTACCGGGCCGGCGCCGAGATGGCCAACCTGGAGTTCGTGCAGTTCCACCCGACCTGCCTCTTCCACCCCGAGGCCAAGAGCTTCCTGATTTCCGAGGCGGTGCGGGGGGAGGGTGCCCGGTTGATCAACGGTCGCGGCGAACGGTTCATGGAGCGCTACCACACCCTCGAGGAACTGGCCCCGCGCGACATCGTGGCCCGGGCCATGGACCAGGAAATGAAATTGTCCGGAGATCCCTGCGTCTATCTGGACCTGCGGCATCTCGACGCGGACTTCATCCGCCAACGCTTTCCGAATCTCAACCGCACCTGTGCCGGGTTCGGCATCGACATGACCGGAGAGCCTGTTCCAGTCGTGCCGGCGGCCCATTACATGTGTGGTGGCGTGCGGGTGGATTCCCTGGGACGCTCCACGTTGCCGGGACTGCTGGTCGTCGGTGAAAGCGCCTGCACCGGCGTGCACGGCGCCAATCGCCTTGCGAGCAACTCGCTGCTTGAAGCGGTGTACTTTGCCGAGCAGGCCGCTTCCCTGGTTCAGGCCGAACCCCTGATCTTCGCCTCGCCCACGGAGATCGGAGTCGTCGACATCTTCCCGGTCGCTGAAGATTCCGGCCACGAAGCCATGGTCCTCGAGCACGACTGGGACAGTGTTCGTCGGGTGATGTGGGACTACGTGGGCATCGTCCGCAGCGAACAGCGATTGCACATCGCCCTCAGCCGAATTCGCGCCATCCGTCGGACCGTCGAGGAGATGGCCGTCACTTCCCTCTGGAACCCCTCTCTGGTCGAACTGCGGAATATTGCGCTGGTCGCCGAACTGATCGTGCTGTCCGCTCAGCAACGCAAGGAAAGTCGGGGCCTTCACTACACCGCCGACCACCCCAACAAGTCCCCGGGGAAGCCCGTCAACACCTTCCTGGGCGGCGGAACCGACCTGCACGCCCTGGCCCTCGATCGGTCATGACGGCGCCATGGTACACGGTCGCATTCGGAGGCCACTACTCGGCGTTGTACGGTCATCGTGATGCGGACGAGGCCGCCCGGTGCGTCACCATGCTGGCTGGACTGGTAGAATTCGCCGACGCCGATGTCCTGGATCTGGGATGCGGAGCCGGACGGCATCTCGGGGCCTTGGCCCACCGGGGCGCCCGTGTCACGGGTCTGGATTACTCTGCCGAACTGCTCGCGCAGGCCGCCCGAGTCGAGGGCCCCATCTCGAACCTTCTGCGCGGGGATTGGTTCGATCTGGGACTGAAGACCGCCAGCTTCGACATCGTGCTTTCGTTGTTCACGGCCTTCGGCTACGGGAACCATCCCGCCGACCAGCGACGCATGCTGGTAGAGATCAGCCGAGTGCTGCGGCCTGGAGGAACCTGGGTGCTGGACTATCTGAACCCGAGGCTCGTGCGCAGCGAACTGTTCGTACAGCCGGAGCCGAAGTTGCGGCGGATCGGCGATGCGACCGTCAGCGAGCAGCGGCATTGGAATCGAGAACTCGATCGTGTTGAGAAAACCGTGACGCTGACGCCGGACCCTCCGGCTGATGGGGGACCGGCGACGCCGTTGATCTATACCGAGAGCGTGGCCCTGCTGGATCTGGACGCGCTCGATGATCTCGCCGACGAGGTCGGTCTGCGGCGCACAGCGTCTCGCGGCGACTATCACGGCGCCAGGTTCGATCCGGACTCATCGCCACGCTGGCTGTTCGTTTACCAGAAGGGGGTTCCTGGATGACCGACTGGCAAGGCGGTCCCACACTGGTGACCTGCTCCTGGTTGCCGCAACTGGTCCGCGATCATCTCCATGATGACGCTTCCTCTGCCATGACCTTCGGGCCGGATCGCCGGGGCCCCGTCTGGTCGACGGCCTGGTTCGATCGCTGGTCCCGGAACCGTCTCAGGCGCGCCAGCGTCGGTGCCGAACGGCAGAGCGTCGAAGCCCAGCTCACTTCTCTGGCCGACGGGGCGGACGTGGTGATCACCGGACAGCAGCCGGGCTTCCTCGGCGGCCCGCTTTACACGCTGCTCAAGGCGGCAACTTGTCTCAGCCTGGCCGGGCTTCGCAGCGCGGCCGGACGACCCACAGTCGCCCTGTTCTGGTGCGGGGACGACGACGACGATGTGTCCGAGGCCCTGGACGTCGACATCTGGGACCCTCGACGCCGAACGTTCCTGCGACCCGCTGCAGACCCTCGTTGGCAGGGCTATCGTCTCGGCGCTTTGCCGGCATCGGTGTACGGCAGGGCGGAGCTGGCCTGGCTCTCCCAGTACTCCCGAATCCCTTCGGCTCAGTCCTTGGCCGGCCTCTGGTCCGACGCCCTGGCCGGGTCATGGACCTGGGGACGACTCCATGCACGAGCCCTCGAAGTGATGTTCGCCGGCCAAGGTCTGCTGACCGTCTCAGGCGACGATCCTGATCTGATGGAAGTGGGCCGACCGATCCTCACCCGCATGATCGAACAGGCGCCGGCGCTGGCGCAGGCGGTTCGGAAACGCGGCGTGAAACTGGTGACCGAGGGTCATCACGCCCAGATCGGAGAGCGAAGCCTGGAGCGTCCCTTCCACGAGGTCGATGGGGATCGTCGTCTCGGCCTGGAGACGGCGGAACTCGCCGGACGTGCCGACCTTCGAGGGATTCGCTGCGGCGTGATGCTTCGCTCGCCCTTGCAGGACTGGCTCTTCCAACCAGCCGGTGTCGTCGTGGGCCCAGGAGAGCGAAGCTATCTTGAACAATTGCTGCCCGTCTACGAAACCCTGGGCATCGCACGATCACCGATGGTGCCGCGACTTCATCTGAGTTTCACCCCCGAGGACCATCCCGCCGAGCTCGGACCAACGGCTGCCGACCTGGACCAGGCGGCGACCAGGGTGATCAAGGCGGCTACCGGAGCATTGACCGATGAGCTGAACAGGATCGATCCGGCGCTCGCCCACGGCCGAGCCGAAAGGGCGGCGCAGAAATGGCGGACCACGGTTCACAGAGCCTTGGCTGAAGGGCCCTGGTCCCAGCCTGGCGATCGATCCGGATCCGTCTGGCGCAATCCGCCTTCCGGCCGCGCCGAGCGCGCTCTGCCGTCCTGCTGGGGCGCCGCGCTGCTTCCCGATCCGACCAAAACGTTGCTCGCCATGAGCAGCGACCACCTGCGACGCTGGAGCGAAGGCGAGGCCCGTGAGTATCTCTGGCTGTTGAATGACGGATTCCTGGAGGGATTAGGATGAACGACACGGCACCCCGCTGCGATCTGCTCTGCATTTCCCCTCACACCGACGACGCGGAGATCGCCCTTGGAGGCACCCTTGCCCAGCTTGCCGACAGGGGTCGCCGCGTCTGGCTCTGCGACCTGACTCGCGGAGAGCTCGGCTCGAACGGAACGCCTGATCTCCGCTGGCAGGAGGCCGGCGTCGCCTCGACGATTCTCGGGATCGCCGGACGTGTGCAGCTTCAGCTCCCCGACGGTTTCGTCGGCGCCCACGATCCGGACCAGGTGGCTGCGGTCGCCAGCGTCATCAGGTCCCTGCGTCCACGTTGGGTGATCTCGGCTCCCATGGCCAACAGGCACCCCGATCACCAGGCCGTCATCGCCCTGGTGGAAAAAGCCGTGTTCATGGCCCGCCTGGCGGCCTGGACTCCGCCCAGTCCAACCGGACGGATCTGGCCCGGTGGGGAAGACCTGCCCGCACCGTCGGAACGTTGGATCGTCGAGGCGACTCTGCACGTCTGTCGTCCCCAGGATGAGCCCTCGCTGATCTTCGATGTCACCGGGCACTGGGAACGGAAGGTCGCGGCCCTGGGGGCCTACGCGAGCCAGTTCGACGACACCGACCAGAACCGTAAGACCATGATCAACGATCCGTCGTTCCTAGCCGCTGTCGAACGGTGGGCGCTGACCTGGGGGGCTCGACGCGGTTGTCGTTACTCCGAAGCCCTGCGAACATCGGCAGCGCCGATCCTCAGGGATCTGCCCTCGGAGCGATGGGCGTGAGTCGCCTGCCGGTCATCAGCATCACCTGCTATCCGAGCCAGGGTGGCAGCGGAGTCGTGGCCAGCGAGCTGGGGCTTCAACTGGCCCGACGCGGTTACGAAGTGCATTTCGTGACCAGTGACATGCCTCTGCGCCTCAGGCACTACGACCAGAACATCTTCTTCCACAAGGTCGAGGCTGTCTCGTACCCCGTTTTTCAGCACACGCCCTACTCCTTGGCATTGGCTACGAAGATGGCGGAAGTCGTCGAGCGTCACGGTGTCGACATTCTGCATGTGCACTACGCCATACCCCACGCGGCGAGCGCATTCCTGGCCCAGCAGATGGTCGGGCCCGACAGGGTCAAGGTCATCACGACGCTTCACGGAACCGACATTACGCTGGTGGGGCAGGAACCGGGTTACTTCGCCATGACGAAGTTCCTGATCGAGCGCAGCGATTCCGTCACGTCTGTCAGCAAGTTTCTCAAAGACGAAACCGAGCGCATCTTCGGGGTGACGCGCGACATCGACGTCATTCCCAACTTCATCGATCCCCGCAGGTTTCGTCCTCTCTCGAATCGGGCACGTTCCGGGTTCGCATCCGAGGACGAGAAGATCATTATTCACGCCTCGAATTTCCGGCCCGTGAAGAACATTCCGGCGGTGATCGCCGCCTTCGCACGAATCGCCGGGGAGGTCCCGGCGCGTCTGTTGCTGGTCGGCGACGGACCGGAAACGATCCTGGCCGAATCCCTCGCCCTCGAGGCCGGCGTCTCGGACCGCGTGCGCTTTCTCGGGCACGTCGACGAACTCGAGGAACTGCTGTCGCTGGCCGATCTCTGCCTGCTGCCGTCCCTGCACGAATCCTTCGGACTGGTGGCCCTCGAAGCCATGGCATGCGGCACGCCAAGCATCGTGACCGGTTGCGGCGGAGCTGGCGAGTTCGTTGAGCACGGCCTGAATTCCTTTCTCTGCGATCCCGGTTCGGTGGAGTCGATCGTCGAACCGGCCCTGCGCCTGCTCACCGACGACGCCTTCCATCGCCAGATCGCCGACGACGGACGGCGCGACGCCGTGGCCCGTTTCGGGACGGGCTGCGTCCTCAAGCGCTATGTCGAGTTGTACGATCGGGTCCTGGCCGGGTAAATGCGGTCGTCCCGCGGGGAACTTCGTTTCGGGTGGCGGTGTACCGGGATGAGCGTGATCCTGGCTTGCACCGCCGGGCGATCATGATACATTGAGCGGCAAGGAAACTGCCTGGGCGCCTCCCTGCGAAGTCGGCAGCTCCCCGCTGCCCCGACTTCGCTCGCCACGCCAGAAGGAGCTGACAATGCCGACAACCGTATTCCTCGCGTCTCTGGGCCCCCAGGATCTGATGGGCCTCCTGCTTGAAACCACGTTGCTGGGCAAGATGGTCCTGCTCACGCTGCTGGTGCTTTCGATCCTCTCGTGGGCCGTCATGCTCGACAAGGCCCGTGTCCTGTCGAAGATCCGCAAGGGACACCAGGAGTTCTGGATCCACTGCGAAGCCTGGCTGGGCGGTTCGGTCTCCGCCGACGAGATGACCGCCTGGAGTCGGGGACGCCCCGATCTTCCCCTGGCGAATCTCTGGAGCGAATCCCACGGCCTGTCGACGGCCGTCAAGGTACGGCGCAGCGCCGAGCGTGTGGCCTTTACCGAAACCGAAGCCCTCGAACGCTACCTGCTGATCCTGTCGACGACGGTGACGATCGCTCCGTTCCTGGGTCTGATGGGAACCGTCTGGGGGATCATGCAGGCCTTCTGGGACATGTCCGCGATGCACAGCGCCAACCTCACGGTCGTCGCGCCCGGCATCGCCGAAGCCCTGATCACCACCATCGCGGGGCTCTCGGCTGCCATCCCGGCGGTCGTCTTCTACAACCTGTTCGTCCGCAAGATCGATCTTCTTGGCAACGAAATGGAACGTCTCCGCTCCCTGCTGGAGGAGGAGGTGATGGAGCGGACCGGTCAGGTGCCGAGCCGCCAACCTTCGTCTCGCCGTCCCGAGACCCATCCCGGCGAGCGCATCCGATGAAACGCTCGAGCTATCGCACCCTGTCGGAGATCAACATCACCTCGCTGGTGGACGTCACGCTCTGCCTGCTGATCATCTTCATGCTGACCGCTCCCTACATCCAGGGAGGTGTCGAGGTGGATCTGCCCGACGCCCGAACCCGCACGGTGATCGTCAAGGAGGGGCCGATCATCACGGTAACCAACAACCGACAGATATTCATTGGAGAAGATCCCGTCTCGTTCGAGGATCTTGAAGTCCGTCTTCAGGAATTTCTTGAAGTCCGGGACACCGTTCCGGTCTACCTGCGCATCGACCAGGAGATTCCCTACGGATTCGCCCTGAAGGTGATGGCGACGGTGGAGCGGCTCGGGTTCGAGAACCTGAGCCTGGTTGCCGACCAGGAAGGGGCCGACGGGGGCGCGTCGTGAATCGCGCTCTTCCCTCTTCCCTGCTGATCCACATCACGGCCCTGCTGCTGATCTTCCTGTTCGGCACTTGGGTCGATCGTCCCATGCTCAAGCCCATGCGCACCCTGAACGTCCAGATGGTCTCGATGCCGAAAATCGTGAACGAGATCCCTGAGCCGACCAGGGAGGAGCCGCCTCCCGAGGTTATAGACCAGACGGTGGAGCCTGAAATCCAACCGGCGCCCGAGCCGGAGCCCGAACCGCTCGTGATCGAACCGCAACCGGTCCCGATTCCCCAGCCGGTCGAGCAGGTGCCCGTGCCGATCGAGCCTGCGAATCCTCCGGCTGAACAGCCTCGACCCCTGCCCGAGGTTGCGACCGAGGTACCCAGGGAGACGGCGATCACCGGCACCGACCAGGAAGTCCCCGCCCAGTTCCAGTACTACATCACGCTGCTCCAGGGACGCGTGGCGAGGAACTGGAACCCCAAGCGACTCGGCTTTCGAGAGGGCAGCCAACGGCACTGCGTCGTGTATTTTTCCATCGAGCGGGACGGCCGTCTGACCCGTGAGAACATCGAGCGATCCAGCGGCGTGAGTCTGTTCGACCAGGAGGCTCTCGGAGCCGTCCGCCGTGTCGGACGCATGCCGCCCCTCCCTTCGGGCATCCGGGGTGCATCCCTGGGCGTTCATTTCACCTTCACTCTCGAGACAGGATCCTGATCACATGCGCTGGACCGCAATCCTATTTCTCGTGATGTTCCTGGCCCTGGCACCGTCGGCCTGGGCCACCGAGATCGACATTGGCATCACCAAGACGGCGTGGGAACGAACCGATATCCTGGTGCAGTCGCTCGATGTGGTTTCGGGGGGAACCGAAGCCCAGGAAGCAGCCTGGACGATCGAATCCATCCTGGGCCTCGATCTCGATTATAGCGGCCTGTTCCGGTCCCTCTCAGCCTTTGAGACCGACACGACCGTCGTCAATTTCGCCATCGAGGGCATCATCGAGGGCCGCCTGCCGGGCACGGCGATCACACCGGAGGAAGCGGCTCCCCTGTTGACCCTGCGATTGGTATCGCATCCGGGCCGGCAGGTCCTGCTGAACAAGCGCTACCGGCCGACCTGGGACAAGCTGCGGGGGTCGGCGCACCATTTCGTCAACGAGGTGGTCCAGATGCTCACGGGCGAGCCGGGCATCTGCCTGACCCGGGTCGCTTTTTCGCGGGGCAGCGACGACCGTCGGGACATCTTCTGCGTCGATTTCGATGGAGAGGGCCTGCTGCGCCTGACGGCGAACAGGCAGCTCAATCTTTTCCCCGCCTGGAGCCCCGACGGCTCCCGGATCGCGTTCATGTCGTGGCGGCAGGGACAGCAGGGTCTGTACCTCCTGGAGACCGCCACCGGGGCCGTGCGCACCATGAACGAAACGATCGGATCCAATCTCGGGCCGAGTTGGCATCCTGACGGGAACGAGGTCCTCACGTCCTTGTCCAAGGTCGGTCAGCACGAGATCTACCGCATCGATCTGCAGGGCAAGGTGATCCGGCGCCTGACGGTTTCCGAGGCCATCGAGATTTCGCCCAATTGGGCTCCGAACGGCCGGGATATCGTATTTACCAGCGACCGGACCGGCTCACCACAGCTCTACAAGATGCAATCGGACGGTTCCGGACGTTCGCGTCTGACTTTCGAAGGGCGCTACAACGACGCCGCTTCCTGGTCGCCCAACGGCGAACAGATCGTGTACGCCAGCCGGGAACACGACATCACCCAGGTGGTGCTCATCGATCACGACGGCGCCAATCGCCGTGTCCTGACCGACCAGGGCTGGCGGAACTGCGAGGACCCCAGCTGGGCGCCGGATAGCCGTCACATCGTGTTCGCTTCGGACCGGACCGGGGTCTTCAAGATCTATGTGATGGACGTGACCGACGGGTCGAGTCGGCAGTTGACGTTCGGCGACGAACCCGATACAACTCCTGATTGGTCCCGGTGAGATCACGTGTTAGATTGTTACCGGAAACTTGCACCCTTCACGTTCTATTCCCACGTTGGGAAAGGAGCCTTGAAACCATGAATCGTTTGCATGCCCTGCTGGTAATTATGCTTGGCCTGATGCTGGTCACCGCCGGTTGCGGTGGCGGCGACCCCGAGATCAGCGACAACCCGGTCACCATCCCGGTCTTCACCGAGCCCGTGCCCGATGTGCCTGTCGTTGAGGAGCCCGAACCCGTCGATGTCGTTCCCGCCGGTCCCACTGCCGAGGACTATGCCCGGATGGCTCCCCAGGAATATGGCATTGAAGACGTCTTTTTCGCCTTCGACAAGTCCACCCTCTCGACTGAAGCCATGATGATCCTCGAGGCGGGCGCCAAGGTCATGAAGGCACACTCGAGCCTGGTCTATGTTGTCGAGGGCCACTGCGACGAACGCGGTACCGTCGAGTACAACCTTGCCCTTGGGGAGAAGCGTGCGCAGGCCGTGCGCGACTACCTGCTGACGCTGGGTCTGCCGGCGAGCCAGTTGCGCCTGACCTCCTATGGCGAAGAGCGTCCGTTCGCTCGCGGCAGCAACGAGAGCGCCTGGGCGTTGAACCGCCGGGCCCACTTCTCGCGTCCGTAAGGAGAGCTTGAGTATGTTCCGGTTCCTGTTGTCCGCCGTCATCCTGGTGACGGCGGGCTGCTCAGCCCAGTTCGAACACATCGAGAGTGCCGTGGATCGCAACGGTGACGAGATCGTTGCCGTGCAGAACGAGCAGAAGCTGATACGTCAGGAAGTCGAATCGATCGGCCGCCTGTTGCGTGCCGACGACAACTCCGGCGTGCAGACGGACGCCCGGCTCCTGACGCGCCTCGGCCAGTTCGAAACTCGACTGGATCAAATCCTGCGAATGCAGGAAGACAATGGCCAGTACATGCGCAGCCTCTCGGCTCGGGTGGATTTGCTGACCACGCGTTTGGGCGTCCCCACTCTGGGGGAGTTCAAGGCGATGCCTGACGGGGGCAGCGAGGGTGACCTGATCGCCCTGCCCGAGGAAGGCCAGGCCATCTTCGATGCCGCCCTGCTGGATCGCAGCCGGGGCAACGAGGATGTCGCCCGGCAGGGGTTCGACGAATTCCTTGCCAAGTACAGCCGGTCCGAATTGGCCGACGAAGCTCACTACTGGTTGGGCGAAATGACCTACGCACGCGGAGAATACCAGGCGGCACTGGAGCACTTCGATACCCTGATCCTGGATTACCCCGCGGCCGAGTTACGACCGGACGCCCTGATGAAGGCCGTCTCCTGTCACCAGGAACTGGGGCAGGGCGGCATGGCTCGTCAACGGCTGGACCAGTTGCAGTCCGAATTTCCCGACTCGGAGCAGGCTGCTCTCGCGGCAGCCGCTCTCGAGGAGTGAGACATCGATTCCGGGAGCATGCTGATGCCGAAATACCAGGTACTGAAGAAAGCCCGTGATCTGACACTGCCGTTCCGACCGGTGGAGATCGCGGATCTCGATGGGGCCTACCATGCCTTCGTCGTCCGCTATAGCGGCGACTACGTGACTCACGACCACTCGGCCGACGAGTTCATCTACATTCTCGAGGGGGGTCTGCAGATGGAGATGCTCAACGAGACCGTGACCCTCCACCAGGGAGAGGCTCTGCTCATACCTGCCGGGATAAAGCATCGTCCACGGTGCAAGAACATGGCCCTGGCCCTGGTCTTCGAAACCAAGGGATTGCAGGTCGAAGGCAAGGACTAGCCCGATCCGAACCGCGAAGGACCTAGAGGCCGACTCCGTTCCCGGGGTCGGCCAATTTCTTTTCGATCCACAGCACTGTTCCTCGACTGCCGATGTACAGCGGCACCCTGACGTGGATGCCCACCGGCTGGATGTCGAGGATCGGCCCCTGTCCGTTGCTGGCATAGCCCCCGGCGTTCTCGGCAATCCACGCGAGCGGGGCGGCCTCGTAGAGCAGCCTCAGCTTGCCGTCGGGGGACTGGGTGGTCGGCGGATAGAGGAACACGCCGCCATAGAGCAGGTTGCGGTGAAAGTCGGCCACAAGCGAGCCGATGTATCGCGCCGTGCATCCGCCGGAGTGACCACCGGGATGCCCGTACTTCAGGTCGTGCACAACTTCCCGGATCAGGGGAGTCCACTGCGGTTCGTGACCTTCGTTGACCGAGTAGATCGAGGCCACGAAGGGGATGGTGATGTTCTCGTGACTGAGCAGGAACTCGCCGATGCCCGGGTCGAGGGTGAAGCCGTGCACTCCGTGGCCAGCCGTGTAGACGAACATGGTGCTGGATCCGTAGACCACGTAACCGGCTGCCACGAGCTGGCTGCCGGGTTGCAGGGCGTCGGCGGCCCGGCCCGGACCATTCGGGGAGAGGCGGCGATAGATCGAGAAGATGGTGCCGATGCTCACGTTCGCGTCGATGTTGCTGGAACCGTCGAGGGGATCGAACAGGACCACGTATTTGCCGCTGCCGGAGCCGAAATCGATGTCGACGGCGTACTCTTCCTCTTCCGATCCGAGCAGGCAGACTTGGCCTCGTCGGCCGAGAAAGCGCATCAGGGTCGTGTTGGCGTACTCGTCGAGCTTCTGAACCTGCTCACCCTGGACATTTTCCACACCTGTCTTGCCGATAATGTCCACGAGCCCGGCCCGTGAGACCTCCCTGGCGATGACCTTGGCGGCGAAAGCGATGTCGTTCAGCAGACTGGTGAAATCGCCGCTGGCACCCGGATGCAGGCCCTGCATCTCAAGGATGTGACTCTCGACATTGGTCAGGTTGTGGGACGGCTGCAAAGTCATCACGCTCCTCTGGCGATTGAATTCGGGTCAATGTAGCAGGATCGATGCCGGACGGCGAGATCCGATGTTCGAGGTTGCCATTGGCCGGGGGGATGGCCATCTTCGCGATGGCGTCGAACCTGTGACTTTGTGAACAGGTCACCGTCGATGCCGGCACGTCGCCTGGGAGAGGCTCGAGCGCGCTGTCACCCAAGTCCGTCTGCTGACGCAGAACCGGAGGATCGTCATGACCGATGCCATTCTGACGCCCCCGTACCCGCTGAACGAGCCCGTCATGGGCTATCTGCCGGGATCGCCCGAAAAGAAGGAACTCAAGGCCAAGCTGAAGGAGCTGGCGGCCAGAAAAATCGAGATCCCCCTGGTGATCGGTGGGCAGGAGATCCGGACGGGCAGGATGGGCGAATGCCGCGTTCCCCATGAGCACAAACACCTGCTCGCGACCTACCACAAGGCCGGCGCCGCCGAGGTCAAGCTGGCCGTCGCGGCCGCCCGCAAGGCCCGCAAGGGCTGGGCGGCGCTGCCCTTCGAGGCCCGCGCCGCCATCTTCCTCAAGGCCGGCGAACTGCTGGCCGGTCCCTGGCGTCAGACCATGAACGCCGCCACGATGCTGGGCCAGAGCAAGACATGCCATCAGGCCGAAATCGACGCGGCCTGTGAGATGATCGATTTCTTCCGATTCAACGTGGCGTTCGCCTACGACATCCTGGCCGAGCAGCCCGAGTCGAGCCCCGGCATGTGGAACATGCTCGAGCAGCGCCCCCTCGACGGATTCGTTTTCGCCATCACGCCCTTCAACTTCACGTCGATCGCCGGCAACCTGCCTTCGGCCCCGGCGCTGATGGGCAACACGGTGCTGTGGAAGCCGGCCTCGAGCGCCGTCTACTCCGCGTACTTCATCATGGAGCTCCTGCGCGAAGCCGGGCTGCCCGACGGCGTCATCAACCTGATCCCCGGCAGCGGCGGCCAGGTGGGCGACCCGGTCCTGAAGAACAAGGAACTCGCCGGCCTCCACTTCACCGGCAGCACCGAGGTGTTCCACGGCATGTGGAACACGATCGGCCGCAACATGCGTCGCTACGGACAGTACCCGCGGATCGTCGGCGAAACCGGCGGCAAGGACTTCGTCTTCGTGCACCAGAGCGCCGATGTCGACGCCGTGGTCACCGGTCTGTTGCGCGGCGCCTTCGAGTACCAGGGACAGAAGTGCTCGGCCGCCAGCCGCGCCTACATCCCGACGAGTCTCTGGCCCGAGATCAAGAAGAAGCTGATCGCCGAAGTGAAGACGATCAAGGTGGGCGACCCCACCGACTTCACGAACTTCATGGGCGCGGTGATCGACAAGGGGGCCTTCGACACGATCAAAGGCTACATCGACCGCGCAGCTGCGGCCAAGGGTGAAGCCAGGATCCTCGTCGGCGGCAAGTGCGACGAAACGGTGGGCTATTTCATCGAGCCCACGATCATCGAGGCGCTTCATCCGAAGTACGAGTCCATCCGCGAGGAGATCTTCGGCCCAGTGCTGACGATCCTCGTCTACGAGGACAAGGACGTCGCCAAGACCCTGCGCCTGTGCGATCAGGGTTCGGCCTACGCCCTGACCGGCGCCGTGTTCTCCCGGGACCGCATGTTCATCGAGACGGCCAAGAACGAACTGCGTGGAGCCGCCGGAAACTTCTACATCAACGACAAGCCGACCGGCGCGGTCGTGGGCCAGCAACCCTTCGGCGGATCGCGCGCTTCGGGAACCAACGACAAGGCTGGTTCGCACCTGAACCTGCTGCGCTGGACCTCGCCGCGCACGATCAAGGAGACCTTCGATCCTCCGAAGGATTATCGTTACGGGTTCCTGGAAGAAAAGTAGGCCGACGGAAGCCGAGATCCGGCAAGAAGAAAGGGCGACCCTGTCGGGTCGCCCTTTCCGTGTGGTGCCGGAGGTGGGGCTCGAACCCACACGTCCGTGAAGGACAACGGATTTTGAGTCCGTCGCGTCTGCCATTCCGCCACTCCGGCGCTCGGGGATGATAGGAAGACACGCAGGGCTAGTCAAGTCACCTCGACGCCAAGGCTCATTCCGCGTTGGTTTCAAGGGATCCTGGGGTGAAAGGGATTTGACAGGGGTAGGGGAGTGGCCCATATTGTTGCGCTGACGTGGGGCCATAGCTCAGCTGGGAGAGCGCATGACTGGCAGTCATGAGGTCAGGGGTTCGATCCCCCTTGGCTCCACCACCTAACATCATGCGGCCCAAGCATATGAAATTGCCTGGGCCGTTTTCGTTTTCCGACATGTTGGATGGGCGACCAGCGATGATCCAGGCTCGATGATTCTCATCTCCGACCCCCGATCCTCACCGCCCCCCCGCACTCTCATTCCCCCGCCGCAACACGAAGTCGTTCCCCGCACTCACGCCACCATCCGCACGGATCGACACTGCCACCGGCGCCGGACGTCTCAGGTTCTTTCGAGTCAGCGAGACCGGCACAACATGCACCTCGTACCAGCCCGGAGGTACTTCCTGGAACAGGTAGTAGCCGTCGAACTCGCTGACAGTCTCGGCGATCAGGCGTCCCGACAGATCGGTCAGCTGCAGGGCCACGCCCCGGATGGGAATGCGGCCGGCCAGGGTTTCCCCGTAGACGGTGCCTTCCACGTCGCCGGCGAAGGTCACCGGGAAATCGAGGACCACGTGGCCGCCGGGATGGCCGTTCGAACGCAGGCCCGGCACCACGGGCAGGAGATAAGGATCGCCGATCGATCCGAGGTCGAGGGTGATGTCCCGATCGCGGTGGGCGGGCAAGCCGCCGAGGAAGGCGCGGCCATAATGATCGGTGGTGACTTCGCTCGAACCCGTCGAACCTGTCAGACGCACATCCGGCAGCGGATCGTCCTGATCGTCGTACAGGCCGTTGGCGTTGCGATCGAGGAAGACCCTGGCGGTCGCTCCGTAGCCGGCGCTCATGCGCTGGCGCTGCACATGGAAGCGTCCGGTCTCGGGCACACGGGTGAACGAGGTGGTCAGCGCCACGCCGTAGTACGGCGACTGGCCCGAAGAGCCGTGGGTGTTGAAGCTGAGCTGGTATTGATCCATCAGCAACGTCAGGGAACCGCCGATGGTCGTGACGCCGGAACCGACGAAGTTGTGGAGAAGGCGGCCGCTGAAGCGCACGTTGGGCTCGGGGCTCCAGGCGGCACTGGCCGCCAGGCTCTCGAGGGCCAGATCCGGCATCAAGAGCGAATGCATGGAACCACGGATCAGGAAGGGTCCGAGGCGGCCGCTGAGGATCTCGTCGGTCGTGAGCTGGTCGTAACTTCCGGCCGCCGACAAGCTGTGACGGTAGTTGAGCCGGGCGTTGATCTGTGTCCCGCCCAGAGAAGAGGCGCCGCGAAGGGCTACGAGATCCTGCCGCTCGATCCCGGGACCAGCGTAGCCGGTTGATTGCAGCTTGAAGTCGTAGGCCAGGCCCCGATCACGCCATCGAGTCTGGCCGCCGAGACGCAGGCGGGTCTCACGCGAGCGCTGCTGATTGATGTCGTTGGCGTCGCTGGTGAAACCCTGGAAGATGTCGTGGGTCAGGCTCAGCGATCGGCCGAAGAGGCCGCCCTGGGCGCCGAAGCCGCCGGCCCAGCCGCCGTCGACATCGTTCACGTACGTCGTCTGGAGATGGAGTCCCGAGGTGACCGACTGCACAGTCAGGGTACGGTAAACGTGGTCCACGCCTTCGAGGGGCTGGCGCGTGAGAGCCCCGACCATCGATAGGCTCCGGCCGAGGCCGTAACCGGCTTCGGCATGGGTGGTCCAGCTTCCCTGATCGACCGAGGGCGAGAGCAGGTCGTCGCCCACGAGCAGGAAGGTTTCATCCTGCACGGCGAACAGGCGGTAGGTGATCTGGCCGCGCGGAATCATTTCGCCGCCCACAGTGATCGTGCGCACATGTTCGCGGGTTTGGCCCTGGGGCCCGTACAGCACGGCCCGGAATTCGTTGCGCCCGAAGAGTAGGGGGATTTCCTCGAACAAGTAGCGTCCCTCGGCATCTGTTTCGGAAATTTCGATCAATGTGCTGTTGGCGTAGAGTTCGACTTCCCAACCAGGAGGACCGTCGCCGGCAATCTCGGTGCTGTCGAAGCGGTCCGGCTGGCGCAGAGGGTGGTTGTCGATCTGGAAGCCTCGGCCAAGCTTGCCCCTGAGGACCAGCGGCGTGCTCGGAGCGTAGAGATCGCCGATCTCGAATCGGCTCGCACCGAGGGGGCCGAACATGTCGGACTCATCGCTCGTCCGCCCGGCCCGTAGCCGTGCCACGCTCACCAGGCGCTCGCCGCCGTCATGGGACGCATACAGGTTGGTGCCGAAGCCGAGCATGTCGTTGGTGCTTTGAACCGACGCGAGCGGCTGGAGGTCGTCGCTGCGTCCACGGTATTCGAGATTCAGGTCGAGCAGGGGCCAGGTGAAGCGCTGGTACTCGGCGCGCTCGAGCGGGTAAAGATCGTGCCGACGGCCACCGGAGAGTTTGTTCTTCTGCATCTGCTCGCGTCGGAGGCGTTTCTGGACCGGGAGGATCTCGGTCGGTGTGATCTTGACCAGCAACTGGCCGAGGCGCACCTCCACGTTGCAGGGAAACCATTCGCTGAACGCCGGAGCAGTCACATAGATATCGTCATCGCCGACGACGACCTGGTCCTGCCTGAAGCTCGAATCCACTCCGTTCGACGTAGCGACTCCCGTGGAAGCGTTCAACCGGAAGATGCGGCTCTCATCGCCGAACCAGCCATCGGCACGACGTCGGCTCGGTTCGACCTCAACGGCAAATTCCAGGAGGTCGCATAAGGTGCCGAGGGGGAGCAGGGGACCCGCTGGTGACTGATACCCGATCACGCCCTCGCTGAGAATCATGTTGTCCACACGCACTTCAAGAATCACCAGCATCTCGTCGTCGAGACGAGGCGGGATGTCCTGGGCAAAAGCAGGCACGGCGAGCGAGGCCGCGACGATGGTCGCGATCACCAGGGCCAGGGCCTTCTCCTGCGGCGATGTGCGTCGGACGGGCATGCTACTCCTGGCTTGCCGGAGCGAGGGACAGCAGTGTTTCGCAAGACAGATCGCCATGGCCGAGAGCGGTCTCCTCGAATCGGATCAGGAGAGCTCCACCGGTCAGGTCCTCCAGGGCGATTCCGGTCAGCGGAATCATCATGACTCGACGGGCTGTCGGGTGATAGACAGCCAATCCGTTCAGCTGGGCGACCGTGACCGTGCGACCGTCGATGATCCAGTCCACACTCAGGTTCCCGTACACGGAGCGATCTCCTTCCCGCTCGAGGGAGACGTGCAGGTTGGGACGTCCGTCGGCCGTGGCGATGGTGTCGAGACGCGCCTGGGCGAAGCCGATCGACGCCGACGGGTTGTCACGGCGGATGATGACCGGGATGCTGGTTTCGAGAATGGCGTAGGCCTTCACTTGGCCGTCGTCGTCCTCCCGGGGCGGTGGCACCGACTGGAAGATCAGATGAGTGCGGTACTCGCCTCGGCTGAGTTCGCCGCTGCTCGGGTTGCGCAGCATGACCCGGACGGTCTGGCTCCCGCCGGGCGGCAAGACGATTCGCCTGGGTGAGTAGCGCACCATCTCGCTGGCGGGACGATCGTGCCGTGTCGGATGCTCGAGATCGACGATTTGACCGGTTTCGAGCATGCCCTTGTCTTCAACGAAGATTCTGTAGGTACTCTCCTGGTTGCTGCGGTTGGACAGATGAATCGTCGCCACACGGCTTTTGCCGTCGAAGACCAAACGGGTCGGTGCGATGGTTAATCCGCCTGCCCGGCTGTCCAAGACTGAACCACCCAGACAGATTCCCAACCAGAGTGCCGCGGTGAAAAGACGCCGCCACCAAGACCAAACCATAAAACATCCTCCCGGAAGGCAACGAACAAGGCGAAATTCCTTGGATCGGTGCGAGTTTCGCGCCTGACCCTGACCATGAAAGGCAACCAACGTGCCAAGGGGAATCAGTTGTAATTCATGATGATCGTGAACAGGAGGGGCTGGTTGAGGCCGGGAGTGGCCTGGGCGCTGTTGACCGTCACGTCGGCTCCGAGGCGCAAGTCGAGTTGCCCAAGAGCGTTGAGCGAAGCATTCAGGACCGGGGGACTGCCTTCACTGGTGTTGAACGAGCCGATGCTCAATCCACTGATGGTTGATCCGATCACCGAAATACTGAAAGTGGAGAAGGGATCACCGGTGATATGGAAGATTCCAGTGGTGACCGGGTTGCCCACATGAATGTTGAACGGATCGAAGATGACATCATTGTTCAACCCGACCGAAACGTTGCCGCTGCGGTCGACGACGCTGCCGAAGTCGAGTTCCGAAATTTCCGCGATGGTCAGTTCCGCACCATGGGCAGGCCAAGGACAGACCAGCAACCAAGCCAGCAATGTCCGCAGCGGCCACGTCGTAACTGACGATTTGGCAACGCAGTTCATGAGCGCCTTCCAGTGAGCCGGTGAATGGGTCACGGGCTGGGAAGCGCAAGGCGTATGCCATGGTGGAAGCGAGGTGGAGAGGGCAAGAAAATGGGGGAGGCCAGCAGGCCTCCCCCTTGTCAGTCAGCCGAAGCGGACTAGTTGTACACGACCGTGACGGTGAAGGCCAGGCTCTGGTTCGAACCGGGCGCGGCGACTCCACTCTGCACTTGCAGGTCGGCACCGAGGGTCATGGCCAGGGCGCCGGTTCCATCGGTCGAGACACCGACCAGGGGGAACACGCCGCCACCGACGTTGGTGGTGAAGTTCGAGAGGTTCAGGCCGTTGGCATTCGTCGCGGCGATGCTGACGTCCACCAGCGTGCTGGCTGAACCGGTGATGGTGTACACGCCGCTCTGCACGGTGCCGCCCTGGTGGATGGCGCCGGGATCGGAGGCGATCGTGTTGGTGATGTCCAGGGTCACGGTACCGTCGGCATCAGCCACGGCACCGAAGTCGAGCTCCACCGTCTCGGCGAGCGTCAGGGCGACCAGGACATCGACCTTGCCGTCCTGGGCTGAATCCAGGGCGACGGCCGAGAATGGCATGAGGGCCACCAGGGCCATCAGCGTCAGGGTGAGAAACTTGCGCATTGTCCGACTCCTTCGAAGTGAGTGGTCTGCTACCCGGAATATCTGTCAGGCCGTCGATGTCGTTGGCTCCGGTGTCTAGTGACGATACCTTCGGCCGCCGCCGAGGCGACTTGACAGATTTTTGGGTGCATTTTGCCCAGGACTGGGCCAGACTCCACCAGGCGGGTGAACGACCTGACATCGCCCCCGGTCCGGCTTCCACCGTCGAAGAGAGCACCATGTCACGCCGAACGCTTTGGGTCCCCTGGCTGTGTATTCTGGCCGCAACCGCAGCAACGAGCGCCGAATTCCTTGTCGACGCTCGCGTGGACGTGGTGCCCGCCCTGACGATCCAGATGGGCGAATTCCCTCTGGATCTGGCTGGATCACTCACGCTCCGGGTGGATGAATCGCAAGATCGATGCCTGCAATGGCATCTGAATGAACCTGAACCTTCGGACCGGAGCAGCCACCAGGTCCCGCAGGTCCAGACCACCGGAGGGACCGTGTTCCAGTCCTGGGTGGATGCGACCTCGGCCATACCTGTGGTTACCATCGATTTGAACTGAACGCCGAGGTTGTCACCTTGTCTCTGTCGCTGATCCTCTTTGAAGACCACTCCGCCCAAGGATTTCGTCCGTTGTCCTGGAGTGTCCCCGTTTATGAGCTGCCTTCGGGCCTGTTTCATCTGCGGGAGCGCCTGGAGTTGCTGGCCGCTGATCATCCGGTTGCTCGACGTGTCCTGCTGCCGCGCGGATTTCTCCAGGAACTCCAGGATCGTGCCTTGCCGACGGGTTGGACCAGCGGTTTCGAGGCAGCCCGTCAGGCCGCCGCACTAGGAGAGCGTGTGCTGCTGATCTCGTCTCGCTGGTCGGGAAGGGGCGCCTCTCTCTTGGACCTGCTCCAGGCAGCGAGTCGGGACTTCGTCTCTCGTGATCAGGACGGACTCGTCGCCGCCGCCTGTGATGCCGCGACGGCTGCCACTCTGCTCGAGTCCTGGAACCAGTGGGATCAGACCTGCACACGGACCCAAGCCTGGACACTCCCGACGACCCCGGTGCCGACATGGCTTCCGGAGATCGACGGGGTGGAATTCGAGCCCCTGAGCTGGCGCCGTCTCTGGGACAGGATTCCTGGTATCGGCGAGGCCGTCGTCGAGGATCTCCGCCTGGTGATCGACGCAGGTCGACCCTATTCCCGCAGTGTCTTCGGTGTGACCGATACGGGGGATGCTCCCGGAACCTGGCGTCGGCCGATCCGGCTCGCTCAACTGACCGACGTCCCGGCCGGGGTCTCGATTCTCGGCGAACACGGTGTCTGGATCGGGGAGGATAGCCTGCTCGACCCATCCGTGGTCCTCGATGCGAGGGAAGGCCCCATCGTCCTGGAGAGCGATGTCACGATCCGGTCGCATGTGCTGTTGGTCGGACCTCTGGCTGTTGGCATCGGCTCGACGGTCAAGGCCGGGGCGAGGATCGGCGGGGAGACGGCGATCGGTCCGGTCTGCCGGATCAACGGCGAGGTCGCGGAGAGTCAGATCCTGGCTTTCGCCAACAAACAGCATGCTGGTTTTCTCGGTCATGCGGTGCTGGGCAGCTGGGTCAACCTCGGCGCCGACACGACGAACAGCGATCTGAAGAACAACTACGGCCTGATCCAGGTGAACGCTGGTCTGGGGCCTGAGCCGACCGGCACCCGATTCCTGGGACTCATGATGGCCGAGCACGGCAAGAGCGCCATCGGAACGACATTCAACACGGCCACGACCGTGGGCTTTTCGGCCAACGTGTTCGCAGCGGGTTTTCCCCGGGCCTGCATCGGGAATTTCAGCTGGGGCGATGGTCGGGGCAAGATCACCGATGTGGAGCGGGCCATCGAAACCGCCAGAATCGTCATGAGTCGCCGGGGTGTCGAGCTGACGCCGGCCCATGAGGACTTGTTTCGGCGACTCGCCTCGGGACTGCAACGCCCTGCGCTCTAGCGATTTGCATCGCCTTGACTTCCGAATGCGGGGAATTCGCCTTCTTTTCCTTCGCCAACTCCTCCAGCGATAGCTTATCCTGTTCCAGTAACACCAATGATAGCAGTCGATTAACAACGAATGGGTATGAGGGCTGGATTGGGCCTGCCCTTTGCACTCGTGCAGGTACAATGTTTCCTGCGCTGCTGGCGCCTTGTTCGTTCGACCCCCGACGCTCTCTAAGTTGTCGTATCCGGTCGCAGGGAGCACGCCGCAACCGCGGGAAACATTCCTTTTGTCCCTCTGGCGCGCGTCTGCTCCAACTTCCACCCCGAAAACAAGTTGCAGGAAATAATGCTTGAGCCTGCCGGGTCGTTGTGATTCACTTCAACCTTCTGCATGAGATCATCGACTTCGCAAGATCGACGGAGAGGGACCATGACCAAAGCCGAACTGGTCGAGCGCATTGCTGACAGGACAGGTGTGAGCAAGAAGGACACGGGGATCATCGTGAACATGATTCTCGATAACATCAGTGAGGCCCTGACAGGCGGAGACAAGGTCGAGCTGAGGGGATTCGGGTCCTTCAAGGTCAAAAGTCGGCGATCACGCCTCGCTCGCAACCCGAGATCGGGAGAGTCGGTCGACGTGCCGGCCAAGCAGGTTCCCTATTTCAAGGCCTCCAATGAACTCAAGGGCCGATTGAACCCTGGCGATGAAGTCGAGGAGATCGGAGCCGATTGATTCGCGGGGTCCGACCGAACCGGCACCGAAACACATTTGCCCGATCACGTTCCATCTGTTATATTCCGGAGTCGCCTCGCTTCCGGAGCCAATTCGGTGTTCTAGCGTTCCGAGGTGAGGTGACAGGATACCGGAGGACTCAGGAGCTCGAAAGGCGGAACCATGCCCAACGGTCGGAAGCGTAAGCGCAAAAAGATCGCGACGCACAAGCGCAAGAAGCGTCTGCGGAAGATGCGCCACAAGAACAAGAAGTAGTAGGAAGAACCGGAGCTCCATCAGCGCCGGTTTTTCTTTTCGGTGTGGTATGATTTTGGCTTGAGCAGACAACGGTAATCCGGATATGATCGATTCCGGATCAAGGATGAACTCCGGACTCTGAAGGGAGCCAGTGATGAACGCCAACGCTTCCGAGCGTCGCAAGGGGCAGAGGGTTGATGCCAACCTGAAGCTGTCGGTCAATATTCCGAGGCCGGATGGCAGTCGAGAGTCTGCCTCCATGGAAGCGCTCAACATCAGTTCGTCCGGCATCTACTTCAAGTCGGATCACTTCATCGAACCCATGACCAAGCTCATCATGGAACTCGAGTTAACCGTTCCGCCAGAACAGGACGGTATCAAGCACGCCAAGTGCGAAGGCATCGTGGTGCGCGTCCTGCCCGAGTCGGAATCGGATCAGATCGCCCACTATGAAGTCGCGGTCTTCTTCACCCAGATCGATGAAGACGGGTTGTCCTTCCTGCAGGACCATATCAGCATGCTGCTCTCAACCGGCTGATCTCCCTGTCCCGCGATCCTCTCTGGCCCGGCGCATCCAGCGTCGGGTCTTTGTGTTGAAATCCTGACCAGCACCGACACGGAACCAGCCAGTTGAAACCGGGCGGGTTCTCGCCTCAGTCCCTCCAGCTTCCCCAAGAACCTGATTCCCGTCCCTCATCGTCAACGCAGAAGGCGTTCCCGGAACCGAATGGACCGGTTTCCGGGAAATGACGCTGGCGCAGGCCCGTGACGACTCGACCCATGGCACGTCCCTTGCGATTTCAGCCGTTGACCCGGTGTTCCCGGCGGAAGGAGAGCCTGTGCTTAAGGGACTGCGAACGGCTGAAACAGCCATGAACATTCAGCTCAACCGAACCAACGTCCTGGCCAACAACCTGGCCAACGTGAATTCGGCGGGCTTCAAGAAGGTGCTGACCCAGGTCACCGAGCGGCAGGGGCCGGCTCCGGGGGATCAGGACCTCGGACAGGCGGCACCAGCCAGGCAGGTGCCGGGCAATGTTCGCGACCTCATCCTTGATGTGCGCGCCCCCATCGATATGACCCAGGGAGCGCTGCGCGAGACAGGTCGGTCCACCGATTTGGCCATTCAGGGCGAGGGCCTGTTCAAGGTCCGGCGGGACGGACAGGAATTCCTGACCCGGAGCGGCGCTTTCACCCTTAATGCCGAACGGCAACTCGTGACCATGGCAGGGGATCAGGTCATTGGAGCAGGCGGACCAATCCAGCTGCCGCCCGGCGAACTGCTCGTCCGTGAGAACGGGGCGATCCTTGTCAACGGAACCGAAGTCGACCGGCTCGCTCTGGTGAACGTCGCTGATCCCGGTCGCCTGCGTCACGTCGGCGCCACGTTGTTCGCGACACCGGACGACATGCCGGCCCAGGCGGTTCCCGCCAACGAGGTGCAGATCAGTCAGGGCATGCTCGAGCAGAGCAACGTCAACCCCATCGACGCCATGGTGGGCATGATCGCGGCGCAACGCGCCTTCGAAATGGGAGCCAAGGTCCTCCAGAACGAGGATCGGACCCTGGACCAGGCCATCAACAAGCTCGCGGGCCGGGCCTAGCAGCCCCTCGTAGGGAGGAAACCTCATGCTGAGAGCGATGACCACGGCGGCCTCGGGAATGAAGGCGCAGCAGACCAACATCGATACGATCTCCAACAACCTGGCCAACGTGAACACCACGGGCTACAAGAAGAGTCACGCCGAATTCCAGGACCTGCTCTACGAATCGGTCGTGCCGACCGGTCGGGCCAGCGGCGACGTCGCCCCCACCCGCGTCGAGATCGGTCACGGCGTCAAGATGGTTGCGACCAACAAGAGTTTCAGCCAGGGCCTGATCAAGCAGACATCCAATCCCCTGGACCTGATGGTCGAAGGCGACGGGTTCTTCCAGGTCCGGTTGCCCGACACTTCGATCGGCTACACCCGTGACGGCAGCTTCAAGATGGACGCCGAGCGCAACCTCGTGACCTCGTCAGGCTATCTGCTCGAACCGCCCATTCAGATTCCCCAGGACGCCACCGAAATCAACATCGCCCGCGACGGCACCGTGTCGGTGCTGCTGGCCGGCGACACGGCGACGGTGCAGGACGTCGGCAAGATCGAACTGGCGCGGTTCCCCAACTCGGGCGGATTGATCGCCAGGGGCGGCAACGTGTTCCTGGAGTCGCCGGCCAGTGGTCAACCTCAGCTGAGCACCGCCGGGCTGGACGGCCTCGGGGAGATCGCCAGCGGATTCCTGGAAATGAGCAACGTCGAAACGGTGGAGGAACTCGTGAGCATGATTTCGGCCCAGCGGGCCTACGAGCTCAATGCCAGAACCATCAGCGCGGCCGACGAAATGATGTCGACCGTCAACACCCTGAAGAGGTAGGACGTGCATCTTCTGCGTTCATCAGCCCTGGCCCTGATCACCGGACTCCTCGGGTTCGCCGCCGCGCCGTCATCGGCGTGGGTGCTCGAGCTGCCTGAGTCCTGCCAGGTCGCAGGTTTGCGGGTGACGCTCGGCGATGTGGCTCTGGGGGAACTCCCACCCGAGGCCGCCGACATCGTGCTGGTGGGGAAGGGCGTGCCCGGGCGCACCTATGACATCGAGCGGCGAGGACTGCTGCGAACCCTGGTCTCGCGTCGCTTGGCTGCCGATGTGGTTCTCAGAGGCGCCGAAACCTGCCGCGTCAGCCTGACCGGTACCACGGTGTCGCTCGGTCGGCTCGAGAACGAACTGCTCCGGGCACTGGCTCCATGGATACCAGCAGCAGCCCCTGGCGGGCCGGAGCCCGCTGTCGCACTGGCCGGAGAACTGCCTGAAGTGGCTGTCGACGGGGACTGGACTTTGATCGTGGACCGGAACCGGACCCTGAGCCCTGGAAGGAATTCCGTCGGCGTCGAGGTCCGCGCATCCCACGGCGTGGTCCGCTTCACCACGACCGTCCACTGCCATGTCTACGGCGAAACCGCGAGGGCGCATCAGGGAATCGCCAAGGGCGAAGCCCTGACTGAAGGCATGTTCACCTGGACGTGGAGCAACCTCTCCCAGCTCGAACCCGGGCTGAACACGGGCCGGGAAAGCCTGTTGGCCATGGTCGCGGCTCGTGAACTCCAGGCCGGGGACATGCTTCGGGAAGCGGATTTGCGACGGGCTCCCTTGGTCCATCAGGGCGAACCTGTGGAACTCGTCCTCGGCCGTGGCGGGGTGGAGGTCACTCTTCGGGGGATTGCACGCCAGGACGGCGCCATGGACCAGATCATCTCGGTACGAAACGAACTCGACGGCCACCTGGTGACCGGTCGCGTGACCGGTCCCGGTCGCGTGGCCTGGAGGAAGTGAGCAGATATGAACCAACGCAAGAGGACACTCGGATTCCTGGCGATGGCACTGATGATCGTGACGGTCACCGCTGCCCGCGCCAATCAACCCCTGATCGATCTCGAGAGTGGCGCGTCCCTGGTGACGAACATGAAGGCCCATCACGTGGGTGACATCATCACCATCATGATCATCGAGGAGACCACGGCCAACGCCGCCGCCAAGACCGATGCCAACAACAAGACCGAAGTCTCCGGTGGACCTGGCCTCGGCTTTCTGGACGTGCTGACCAACTGGGGCATCCAGACCGAGAACAAGTACACCGGCGACGGACGCACCCAGCGATCGGGGTCGCTGCAGGCCGAGATCACCGCCCGCATCGTCGAGGAGCTCCATAACGGTGACTTCCGCCTCGCTGGAACACGCATGATCGATATCAACGGGGAGCGTCAACTCATCGAGATCACGGGTATTTGTCGAGGCCGGGACATCACCCCGCGCAACACGATCCTGTCGACCCACATCGCCGACGCGCGCATCGCCTACAACGGAACCGGCCCGGTGAATTCATCGAGCGAGCCCGGCGTCGTGACCAAACTGATCAACTGGCTGTTCTAGGAGACCAAGATGTTCAAGCGAATCCTGTATCTCACCCTCGTCTTCCTGGTGCTGACCGCTCCGGAAGCCGACGCAGCCTACTCGCGGATCAAGGACCTCGCGGCCCTTGAGGGGCAGGCTTCCGAAGCGCTGCTCGGCTATGGCCTGATCGTTGGACTCAACGGCACCGGAGACGGGCAGAGCAGCGCGTTCACGACCCAGTCCCTGGCTTCGATGCTCGAGCGGCTCGGCGTGACGGTTGATCCGTCGCTGATCAAGCTGAAGAACGTCGCAGCGGTGGCGGTGACCGGTGATCTGTCTCCGAACGCGGCACCTGGGAGCAGGATCGACGTCAAGGTGTCGTCCCTCGGCGATGCATCGAGCCTCGAAGGCGGCCAGCTGATCATGAGTCCGCTCAAGGGACTCGATGGCGGCGTGTACGGCGTGGCCCAGGGAAGTGTCTCGATCGGCGGCTTCAACATCAGCGGCGGTGCGAACAACTCCATCCGCAAGAATCACGCGACGGTGGGCATGATACCCAACGGCTGCCGCATCACAACGAGAGCCGGCGGCGGATTCATGGAAGACGGCGTCATGGCCTGGCTGCTGCACAATCCCGATTTCACCACGGCCCAGCGCGTGAGCAACGCCATCAACAGTGTCTTCGGCGTCGGAACCGCCAAGGCCGTCGACGCCATGCGCATCGAGATCCACGTGCCCCAGTCGTACCATGAGCAGCCGGTCGATTTCATCGCCCGCATGGGGGAACTGCCCGCCGAGGACGATCAGACCGCACGAGTGGTGATCAACGAGCGCACCGGGACGATCATCGTGGGCAAGGGGGCGCGCCTGAACGAGGCCGCCGTCGCGCACGGCAAC
>Ga0180007_10000961_pt1 | contig 42337 bp, 32 predicted proteins | sample MM_PC_MetaG_FD_121122 | JGI IMG/M metagenome (GOLD analysis project Ga0180007, IMG submission 121122) | Groundwater microbial communities from the Aspo Hard Rock Laboratory (HRL) deep subsurface site, Sweden - MM_PC_MetaG | ecosystem: Environmental > Aquatic > Deep subsurface > Groundwater... | reverse complement strand
TCTCGTGTCCAAGAACAATCTTCAGCTCACGTCACGTTGTCTTATTGTGCTGTATTTTGGTTCTATTTTTTTGTCCTGTATTGTTGCCCGATTTGTATTTAATTATTATTTTTTGGTCAGAACAAGTTATTGTAAAGTTCTGGATATCTTACCAGACTATAAGAGAAAACGAATAAATTTTTGTTAAGAAAACAATTTTTCTAACTTGCTATCATGCAAAATGTTGAGATATCATTACCATCGATATCATGAGAAAAATTCCTGAAAATATTGATGCGATTTTTTGCCGGCGCATGAAGAACGCCGGAATTGCTTTTGCTCTCCAACAGGAATACCGGAAGTGGCTGCGCTTTTATCTCGATTTTTGCAGTAAGTATTATCTTGCGCCGAATGATCGGGCTACTCCGGAACAATTCATGCAGAAACTCACCGAAAAGGGGCAGCCTGTTGAAAAACAAAAGCAGGCTTTCCAGAGCGTTAAAGTCTATCTCGACATCGTTGCAAACGAGCTCAAACAGGAGGAAAAGCAAAACGTCAGAGATGTGATCGACTTAACCACTACTGATGCAGGCAAGGAAGCCGCTGGATGGTCCACTGTTTTCAGTAGCCTTAAAGACGCGATCAGACTAAGAAATTATTCTAAAAAGACTTTCAAAACATACGCAAGCTGGATCAATCGTTTTGCCTGGTTTGTGAAAAGCAAAAATCCGGAAGAAGTAGTTATTGACGATGTAAAACAATTTCTGACCGATCTTGCGGTCAATCGAAACGTGGCTGCAACAACCCAGAATCAGGCTTTTAATGCGCTGCTTTTTCTTTTTCGACATATCTTTGGCCGGCCTGATGATTTTGATGTTAAAAGCGGCGTGGTAAGAGCCAAAAGCAAAAAATACATTCCGGTCGTGCTTTCCCGGGAAGAAGTCGACCAGATCATCAGTAAAATGCGCCAGCCTTACAGTCTTGTAGTAAAACTGCTTTACGGCTGCGGACTGCGACTGTTTGAAGCTCTCAATCTGCGTGTGCAGTGTCTTGATTTTTCTGAGAACATTGTCACAGTTCATGATGGAAAAGGCCTTAAAGACCGAACTCTGCCGCTTCCCATGACAGTGCTGACCGAGTTGCATGCCCATATCGAACAGCTCAGAGTATTGCATAATGCCGATCTTGATCAAAATTTCCTTGGCGTCTTCATGCCGAACTCGGCCGACAGAAAATTTCGCAACCAGGCCAGAGACTTTTCCTGGCAGTGGCTCTTTCCTGCAAAAGCGCTGACACTTGTTCCTGAAGAGGGTGGCTACAGGCGCTATCATCTGCATGAAACACATGTTCAGAAAGCAATAAGATCGGCAGTTCTCAGGTGCCAGCTGACAAAGCGTGCGACGGCCCATACTTTCAGGCATAGCTTTGCCAGTCACCTGCTGCAGGCTAACTATGATATTCGCACTATCCAGAAAATGCTCGGGCACACCGATGTGAGAACCACCATGATCTACACCAATACAGTGCGCAGTCGAACTCTGAAAGAACAGAAAAGCCCGCTGGATTTCTGACCTTCTACGGCAATCGGCGATGTAACCATGACCATTCATTGTGATTGTTACAGCCGGTTTGAAACTGGCCGGGTAAAGTGATAGAATGCAACAAATCAAACGAGGTCAGCCCTTATGTCACTGCAGATAAATAACCTGAGCAAATCATTCAGCGTCAGAACGCTTTTTTCTGGCGTGACCTTTGCCGTGAATCCGGGCGATGTTGTGGCTCTTGTTGGCAGCAACGGTTCGGGCAAGACCACCATGATGAAGATCATTCTCGGCCAGGAAGCTCCCGATAGCGGCAAGGTTACCTGCCCTAAGGACACTCGTGTCGGCTATCTGCCGCAGGAAATCTTTTTGGCCGACAACGAGAACTGGTCGCGTGAAAAAGAGACAATGACTTTGTGGGAGCTGGTTACTCAGGCATTTGACCGGCTCAAGCTCATCAAGAATCGCATTGAAGCGATCGAAGATGATATGGCTTCAGGTAAGATTTTGCCCGCCGCGCAGGACGAATACGACCATCTCGTCGTTCAATTTGACCGGGCCGGCGGATATACCTGGCAGGCAAAGACAATCAGACTGCTCAAAGGCTTCGGGTTTCCGGAGAGCCGGTTTCATGACGCGCTTAAGACCTTTTCTGGTGGCTGGCAGATGCGCGCCTACTTTGTGCGTCTGTTGCTGACTGAGCCTGATTATCTGCTGCTCGACGAACCGACCAACTATCTCGATATTTCATCGATTTCGTTTCTCGAAGACTATTTGAGCTCATATACCGGCGGTATTCTGGTGGTTTCGCATGACCGCTACTTTCTCGATGAGCTTGCCAGCTCAGTTGTAGCGCTGATGCCGGAAGGTTCCCGCACATTCCGCGGTAATTATTCGGGTTTTCTCGAAGCGCGCGATGTCTGGGCGGTTGAGGCGCAGGCAGCGCAGGATCGTCAGGATCGCGAACGCAAACGCGTCGAAAAATTTATTGACCGTTTTAGATTTAAGGCCAGCAAGGCTTCGCAGGTGCAAAGCCGCATCAAGCAGCTCGACAAAATCGAAAAAATTGGTCAGGTGCGGGCGCTGCCCAAGCTGAGTTTCAGCTTTCCGAAGTGTGAGAGCAGTGGTGAGGTCGTTTTTCGCGGTGAAAACATTGTGCGCTCTTACGGCGATCATCAGGTGCTTAAAGATATTTCCTTTGTGCTTAATCGTGGTGACCGTCTTGCGATTATTGGCGAAAACGGCGCCGGAAAGACCACGTTGATGCGCATTCTTGCCGGCGAAGACGCTCTGTGGAGCGGCCGGCTTGAGACCGGTTATCGTGTGCATTTTGGCTATTTTGCCCAGGACGAAGAAATCAGCTTTGTTGGCGATGAGAGTGTTCAGGATCGCGTCATGCGCGAAGCACCACTCGACGCTGTGCCGCAGGTGCGCAACTTGCTCGGCGCTTTTCTGTTTTCTGGCGACGACGTCGAAAAGAAGGTGCGGGTTCTTTCTGGCGGTGAAAAAAGTCGGCTCGGTCTGGCGCGTATGATGCTACGCCCATGCAATTTTCTTTTGCTTGATGAACCGACCAATCACCTTGACATTAACAGCCGCGAGGCGTTGCTTAATGCGCTAGAAGACTTTCCCGGCACTATAATAATTGTTTCACACGATCGCTTTTTTCTCGACAGTCTGGCGACGCGCATACTGGCAATTGATAACGGGCGCTCAACCGTATATGATGGCAACTACAGCCAGTATCTCTGGGCGCGGCAGTGTCGCGAACTCAATGGTGAGATTCCGGAAGACGGAGTGGTCGATGAGAATCGCACAATTACCGATAAAAAACAGCAGGCGCGCGAAAGTAATAAGCAGCAGAAGCAGCTGAGCAACCGCCTGCAGAAGCTCAAACGAGAAATTGAAGAAGCTGAAGCGCGTGTTGCGCGGCTTGAGGTCGCGCTGGCCGAAGTCGAGGGGCAGCTGACTAACCCGCCAGTAGAATGGAACCCGGCCCGTGTTGCCGATGCAGCTCGACAACACGGCGAGATAAACACAGAGCTTGAGCAGGCCATCGCCGCCTGGGAAGCGCTGCATAGCGAAGATGAACAGGTGTCGTCTGAGCTGATGCGTCTTAAAGAAGGAGCCGTCAATGGCGCAGAGTGACAACATCCCCCAGCGGGGGGTTCTCGAAAAGACCCGGCAGAAGACAGCCAAACCTTCAATGTACAAGGTTTTTCTGCTTAACGACGATTATACGACCATGGAATTTGTAGTTGAAGTGCTCGAAGGTGTTTTCGGGCATTCAAAAGTTCAGGCGACCGGCATAATGCTGCATGTTCATCGTAACGGCAAGGGACTTGCCGGCGTTTTTACCAGAGAAATCGCCGAAACAAAGATTGCCCAGGTGCATGCCACCGCCCGTGAAAATGGATTTCCGCTTAAATGCGATATGGAGAAAGAATGATCAGCAGAGATTTGGATATAATTTTACAGGCCGTTATCGAACAGGCAGCTGCTCAAAATCACGAGTACATTACAGTTGAACATCTGCTTTATGCTCTGATTCACGACAGCTCTGGCGCGCGCATTCTGCGAGCCTGTGGTTGCAACCTGACAGAGCTTGAAAGCGATCTCAAGGCGCATTTTACCGAGAATATTCCGGCAATAAAAACTGGTGCTCATGCCGATCCGTTGCCGACAATGGCTTTTCAACGGGTGATTCAGCGCATGATGATTCATGTTCAGGCTTCAGAAAAAAAAGAGGCTAATGCCGGTGACCTGCTTGTCGCTATTTTCAGCGAAGATGATTCGCACGCAGTATTTTATCTGCAGAAACAGAATGTTTCGCAGCTTGATGTGCTGAATTTCGTCTCGCATGGCATCAGCAAGGTTGATCCGAACGCAGAAGGCTACAGCGAAGAACAGGCCGCTGAAGGTGATGAAGTTGATTCCGCAGCAAACGGCAATCCGCTTGCCAGCTTCGCCGAATGTCTCAATGACAAGGCGGCCCGCGGCGATATCGATCCTCTGATTGGCCGTTCCCGCGAAGTGGCACGTGCCATTATCGTGCTTAACCGCCGCCGCAAGAACAACCTGATTTTTGTTGGCGAACCAGGTGTCGGAAAAACCGCAATTGTAGAGGGTATTGCCCTGCGTATTCACAACGGTGAAGTGCCTGAAACCCTGAAAGACATAAAGATTTACTCGCTCGATATGGGCGCACTACTGGCTGGAACCAAGTATCGCGGTGATTTCGAAGCGCGTCTCAAGGCAACGATCAAAAGTCTGCAGCAGATCCCGGGCGTGATTCTGTTTATTGACGAGATTCATACCATTATCGGCGCTGGCGCGGTAAGCGGTGGCGCACTTGATGCTGCCAATATCCTTAAGCCGGCCCTGGGCGCCGGCAAATTCAGATGTGTCGGCACCACGACCTTCGAAGAATACAAAAGCTTTGATAAAGACCGCGCTTTCTCGCGGCGTTTTCAGAAGATCGATCTCTACGAGCCTTCGGTCAAGGAAACCCACCGCATTCTGGTAGGACTCAAGTCGGTTTACGAAAAATTTCATGGCGTGACCTATACGCGCAAGGCGCTTAAAGCTGCGGCTGAGCTTTCGGCAAAATATATTCAGGAACAGTTTTTGCCAGATAAGGCAATAGACGTAATGGATGAAGCGGCGACGATTCTCAAGATCCAGCACCGCGAAGGCCGCATGGTGGTCAAGAGTGCGCATATTGAAAAGGCAATTTCGCGCATAGCGCGTATTCCGTCGCAGCGCATTTCCACCTCTGATCTCGATAAGCTCAAAAACCTGCAGCCCGACCTCCAGAAGGTAATTTTTGGACAGGATCAGGCCCTCGAAGCGTTGGTGCGTTCGATCAAAATTTCGCGCGCCGGCATGACCGGTTCGACGCGCCCGGTCGGTTCATTCTTGTTTACCGGCCCGACCGGTGTGGGCAAGACCGAAGTTGCCAAGCAGTTGGCGGCTTCACTCGGGGTTAACTTTCTGCGCTTCGATATGAGCGAATACATGGAAAAGCATGCTGTCGCCAGATTCATTGGGGCGCCCCCCGGCTATATCGGTTATGAACGGGGTGGGGCACTGACCGATTCTATTCGTAAACATCCCTATTCAGTGTTGTTGCTCGACGAAATAGAAAAGGCACATGAAGACGTATTCAACATTCTTCTGCAGGTCATGGATTACGCTACTCTGACTGACAACACTGGCAAAAAAGCCGATTTCCGCAATGTCATACTGATAATGACCTCGAACGCAGGTGCTCGCGATATGGCGAAAGGCTCGATTGGCTTTTCCCGCAGTGAGCAGGATACTGAATGGAAGGGCAAAGCGGCTATCGAAAAGCTGTTCTCGCCAGAGTTTCGTAACCGTCTTGATGGCATCATCAGCTTTGCTGCGCTGGCACCTGCAACGATGCATCGGGTCGTCGACAAGTTTATTTGCGAACTCAATGCTCAACTTAAAGAGCGACGGGTTTCGATTGAACTTGATGATTCGGCCCGGCAGTGGTTGGCCGAGAAGGGCTATGATCCGATACATGGTGCTCGCCCGCTGGCGCGCGTGATTCAAAAAGAGATCAAGGATGCGCTCTCAGAGGAAATTCTCTTCGGCAAGCTCAACCAAGGCGGCCATGTGCGCATCAGCTACACTCCTTCCGCTGCAAAACTTGAATTTTGCATAGGTGACGCGCCCTGATTGAGTGAACTTTTTTTGTTGTTCACAAATGCTAATTAAATACGTGACACCTGCCGATGGGACGAGCAGCGTATCATACGCTGTAAAAAGTCCGTGTCGTCGGCGGCTGCACTCGGCTGTCTGCGGGAATGGGCGTAAAGGAGCTAGGTATGAAAAGAAATACCGCAATAGTCGCATTGGCAGCCTGGCTGTTAGCATCGCCGGTCTGGGGGCAGAGCCTTTCGAATTCGCAGTATCAACTGCGTCAGAATGGTTTTTCGAGTTCAATGCAGAATGCAATGGGCAGAAGTGCCGACCCATACAGTGCGACCCAGAATGCACCTGAATATCTGGGGCAGACCGGAACGTTGCCCCCGATCACGGTAGCGCAGGGTTCATCTGGTGCGCCGCAGCAGTTGAGTTTGCCGCCAATAACCGGGAATGTAAGCGGAAGTCCGTCTGGTCTTTCTTCGCAATTCGCCGAGCCGGTACCGGTTCAGCGCCCGATGCGGGCGCCAGTTGTCAAAAGTGGCAACCGACAAGCCGCCGGCCGCGAAATTTATTCGCAGGAGCCGCTTAACCTGCCGCCGGTGACCACTTTGCCGGTGCCGTCGCGTACTGTGTTGCCACCGCTGTATTCTGATACGATGATGACAGTGCCGCTCGAAGAGGCTGTAACCAGAGTGCTGGCCTGCAATATGGCTGGTTTTACCGGTTTGACGCATACTACTTCGGCAGATGTGAGCAAAGCCGGCTCGTTCAAGATGGGCTTTCATTCAAGCTGGTTTGATCTCGACCGCGTCTATGACCGCCAGTTGGCGAGCAACGAAAGCGGTGATATGCTTGAATTGCCGCTTTTCTTTAACTATGCAGTTACCGACGATCTCGAAGTCATCTATATGATTCCGGTCGTCGATTATACAATTAAATCGCGCATTCTCTGGACTCGCGACATTGCTGAGTCTGGCACCGGTGATTCAAAACTCGGCTTTAAATACCGCATTTTTGAAAACCCACAGTATCAGATGCGCGGCGCGTTCGGGCTTGCTTTCAAGTTCCCTACCGGTAATGACAGCAAGGGCACGGGCACTGGCAAGACTGATTTTGAGATCTTTACCGCGTTCAGCAAAAGCTATGAAAAAATTGTCGGTCATCTCAATCTTGGCTACGTAATGACCGGCGATCCGAATACTCAGTTTTACCCCGATGGCCTTGCTGACAAGTTCTATTACAACATTGGCATCGAATACCCGCACACTCACAACGTAACGGTTATGGCCGAACTGGCCGGTGAAGACTGGGGCGCCGAAGGCCTCAAAGTCGATATCATTCCAGGTCTGCGCTACACGCCGACCGAAAACTTCGCATTCGAAGTGGCGGTGCCGATCTCAATCGCCAACGATCAGCGCTATGGTTACAACTATCGACTGGTGCTGGGTCTGACAACCTTCTTTCAGTAATCAGTCATGGTAATTCTTGTAATATTAAAATTGCTTTTTCCTCTGCTTCGCTGAATTTCAGCAGATTGCCGAATTCTCGCAAACAGAATCAAAGCCGCAACAAAAAACCGCCGTCACTGGCGGTTTTTTGTTGCCTCTGCGGACAAAATTCGGGCTACAGCTTCAAAGAAGTGACTGAAGGTGAATAAAATGTCGCCCCACATTATACCAATCATAAAAAATAGGTGCTCAAATAAGATGCCCGTCATTCCCGCGAAGGCGGGAATCCATCTTTCTGCTGTGCGCACGAACTAAGTAGGATTGGTATTATTCGGCTTTTCGTTTTTCAGGAAAAAACCATAAATAATCGGAATTGTGAACAGCGAAATAAGCCCTGAAGATAGAATGCCGCCAGCTGAGGCTATGCCGACGTCAGAGCGCATTTCAGCGCCAATGCCGGTGCCGAATGCCATTGGCAGCATACCAAGAACTGCCGCGATGGTAATCATTATTACCGGTCGGAAGCGCTCGCCAGATGCTTGAATAATAGCCTGTTTTTTCGGGACGTTCTCTTCGTGAACAAGGTGGTTATAATGATCAAGAACAAGAATTGCGTTGTTAACAACGATTCCGATCAGCATTACGCCACCCATGATGGCAAAAATTGAAATGGAATTGCCGGTCAGATACAAGCCCCAAAGCATGCCAATAATGGTTGGCGGCAGGGTCATAAGAATCAGCACTGGTTGCAGAAATGATTCCATGATTGCGGAAAGGGTCAAAACGACCAGTACCATCGCTATTATTGCGGCTTCAGCCAGATTCCTCTGTGCGTCACCCATCATTTCTGCCTGACCACTTACTTTTGCTTCGTAGCCTGGCTGCAATACACCATTGTTAAGAATTTCGTTAACTTTGTTGACGGCATTTCCAAGGGGTAGAGAGGATTCCAGGAATGACTCGAACCTGGAAATTCTTTGTTTATCTTTTCGAGTAATCTGAATTGGCGCTATTACCTGTTCAATCTTGCCAAGGTTCTCCAATGAAATCGATTTTCCATCTTTTCCCTTGAAGCTGAACTCTTCAATTTGCTTTGAACCCTGTTTCTCGGCGAATTTCACTACTATATCAAAGTTTCTGTCGCCCTTTTTGAAGGTTGCTGCTGTCAGGCCGGCAAGATTGCCGCGCAGCGAAGTTCCGAGACTAATTGCAGGAATTTCAGATTCGCTGAGAACAGCTCTTCGTGGCGATATTCTGATTTTAGGTTTTCCGGCCCGCACAGTTGTGTCGATTGAGGTGAATCCGGGAATTTTTTCGGTTGCTTCTTTAAGCTGCAAAGCCGTTTGGTCGAGAATAGCTAATTTTTCACCAGATATTTCGATTTGTAACGGAGCATTACTGCCGCCGCTGGGCGAGGGAATGCTGATGCCGATAATTGCGTCGGTGAATCTGCTGAACTTGTTTTCGGTGATTTTCAAAATCTCGGCGAGGCCAGTTGTTCTTTTGTCCTTGTCAGAGATTCTCAGATTTATCTCTGCCAGATAAACACCTTCAGATGACTTGCCCAGAGACCCCGATACCTTTCCTATCGCGCTTAGAACAGAGGTGACTTCTGGAATGGTTTTGGCGATTTCGATTGCTTCCAGTGCTCTTTGTTTTGTCCTCTCGAGACTGTAGCTGGTGGGAAACTCAAGTTTGACGGTGATGTCAGCCATGTCGGCTGTTGGCATGAAGCCGCCACCAATTATTGGCGCCAGTGAAAGGGATTGGAAAAGCAGAAGAACTGCCGCGGCAATAATTGCAACACCGACAATCTTCCTTTCCTGGGCAAGTTTGAGAATGCCGGTGTATTTATTGATGACCCACTGTAGTCCACTGTTAAATTTGCGTTCGACTTTTCTCAGCAGCCCGGAGTTATTTGTATCAGCCTTTTTTAGTAAAAGCGAGCTGAGCAGAGGAATGACAGTAAAGGAAACAAAGAGCGAAACAGCAGTCATTATGAGCATTGTCAGTGCCAGGGGCTTGAGAAACAGGCCGATAATGCTTCCCATCATTGCGATTGGAAACAGAACTACTATATTGGTGCCGCTGCTCGCCAGAATTTCTACTGTGCAGGCGCTGGTTCCTTCAATTGCTGCTCTTTTCGGGTCGCCTGTTTCCTCAAGTTTTTTCATTATGGATTCAAGAATGACAAGAGAATTGGTTACCAGAATGCCGACCGATATACCAATGGCGATAAGTGTAGACAGGTTAAGCGTATAGCCAGCCCACTGCATAAAAAAGAACCCGATTACAATGTTGAGCGGCATGGTTATAGTTACGATCAATAGCAGCTTAAGATCGTAAAGGAAGAGAAATAGAATTAAAGACGTGAGAATGATGCCCTGAAAAATGTTTTCCCAGGCGCTGTCGGCGTTAGATTGTATGAATCTGGCGTCGTCTGATACCCATTCTAGTTTCATGCCCTGTGGTAACGTGGGCTGTATCTTTGCAACTGCTTCTTTAAGCTTTTCAACAACTTTGACTGCGTTGGCGTCACTCCTTTTGATAATCTTGATGGCTATGCATGGCTCGTTGTTGTGATAAGCAACTTGTCTCAGCTCTTCTGATGCCATTTTTACAGTAGCTATGTCTTTAAGATAGATTACCTTGCCGTCGTTTTTGTCGAGGATCTGAAGTCCGAGAAGGTTTTCTATTTTGCCGACATCGCTGTTAAATTCGACGCTGATTTCACGGCCTTCACCTATGATTCGCCCGACTGGAATAGTTTTAACCGCAGAGTTTATTGTTCGCATGACTTCAAGAGATGACAGTCCTCTGGCGGCCAGTCGATCACGATCCAGCAAAATCTGAACTTCGCGTTTTGCGCCGCCGATCAACTCGGCATCGGCAACGCCTTCGGTAATCGACAGTTTGTCTCTGAGAGTATTGTCAGCATAGTCGTAAATGTCGTCAATTCCGGTTACGCCTGTGAGTGCCAAATTTGCTACCGGTTTGGAATTGATGTCAAATTTGAGAATTTTTGGATCTTCTGCATCTTCGGGCAGATCTTGTTTGACCAGATCGAGTTTTTCGCGAACATCGGTAGCGGCGACATTAACATCGATGCCGAGATTAAATTCAAGCATTGTCTGGCAGACATTTTCGATGCAGGATGAATTGATGTGCTTGAGGCCGTCAAGGGTCATCATCTTGTCTTCGATACGTCTGGCAATATCTGTTTCGATCTGTTCCGGGCTGGCGCCCGGATATACCGTTACGATGGTGACATACGGAATGTCAATTTTGGGCATTAGCTCAAGACCCATTTTAAGGTATGAATAGATGCCGAGGAGCGTAAGCCCGATTAACAGAGATGACATGGCGACAGGTCTTTTGACTGATGCTGTGGCTAGAAACATTGGCTGCTCCTATTCGATTACTGCGACTGGTGAGCTGTCATTGATTAAAAACTGACCTTCAGAAATGACCGTGCTGCCGACAATCAGTTCTGGATTTAAAATTTCTGTCCAACCCTCAAACTCATCTCCTTTCGTAACAACAATTCGTTTGGCAATGCTGTTTTCACAGGTAAAAACAGCGCATTCGTTGTTGTTTTCGATTAATGAAGCTGTTGGTACGGTAATGGTTGAATGTTCGTCGATAAACAGTTTCAGCTGAACTGACTGGCCAGGTTTAAGATTGAAGCTGTTCTCTTCGATCAGGCTCTTGATTTCAAAAATGTGCATTTTGGGGTCAATGACAGGACTTACGTAGGTAACTTTCAGTTTTGTAGCAAGGGGTTCGCCGTTTACGGTCAGCTCGGCTTCGGTCTTTTCTTGAGTGATGCTGGAGTTGTACTCAGCAGGGATATAGGCGCTGATCAGCAGTTTGGTGGTGTTGTCGATCTTTAACGCCGGTTTGCCGGGCTGAGCCATTTCGCCGATCTCAATGAGTTTTTCGCTGACATAGCCGTTGATTGGGGCTAAGATTATTGAATCTGCCAGATCTCTTTCTGTCATCTGCAGGTTTATGACTGCCTGCTTAGCCTCTGCCTGTCCAAGTTCCAGGACGGCCTTTTTAAGTTCTACTTCAGCGGAAGCAGACAGGAAATCTGCTTCCTGGGCGTCAAAAGTTTCTTTGGTTACGGCGTTTTTGTCAAACAGAGATTTGTAGCGGGCAAAGCTGCTGGATTTCTTTTTAAGATCGATTTCAGCTTTTCTTAGAAGTGCCTTGCGCTCTTTTTCGACCGCCAGGACTATGGAAATGTTCTGTCTGGCGTTGTCGACTTTTTGTTGAAGCTTAAGGTTGTCGATCTCGAACAATACGGTTTTGCCCTTTTCAACGCGAGCTCCTTCGTCGACATGCAGTTTTTCGACTATACCTGCAATTTTGGGCGAAACAAAGGTGCTCTGGTAAGATTCTACCTTTCCATACACATTTATGGTTTTGAGAAATTTTCGCCTGGTAACCGGCGACAGTTTAACCGGAACTCCATTCTTGGTTGATGCCTCGTCAAAAGAAGCCTTCTTTTCGTCTTTCAACCCTGCATTAGCCGAATTGTTTTGCAGAGAGAATATGAGGCAAAGAATGCTGACGAAAGCCCCGATTGCGATCCAGATTGTTTTGCCGGATTTTGTGTTCATTGTTTGGCGTCCTTGGTAGTGAATTTGCTTTTACTAAGTCTGTATAGCAAAAGTTGTACCATGTTATGCTAACTGGCTGTGGAGCTCTGTGAACAAAAGAAATGACTGTTGCTAAAAGAGTGTTCTGTCTTATTTGATAGTTTACGACTGTTTCCAGTGACAGTTAGTGTTAAATATGATAGTTTGTGGCTGTGCAGAATTTGGAAAAAGAATTGATGGAGGTCGAAGTGAAGCCTGGTAGCACCGAAGAATTTTTTCGCGAAGTAGCGTTGAGAATTCACAGCAGTCTTGATATTTCTGAGGCTCTAAAGGCTGCTTTCGATTACATGCGTAAATATGTTCCCATGGATATGATGGGAATGTTTCTGGCAAAAGATTCTGGTGACGGTGGTTTGGAGATTTTTTCAGTCGCCAGATATGGTAAAAGAATTTTTAACGAACCGACAAATCGTCGTGAGCCAATCGTTTGGCTGAGCAGCGAAGATGTTCATAAACTGGAAGCCTTTGAAGGCAAAAATAGAAGCCCGATCAAAGTAGACAATTTTGGCATGTTTCCAGAACCTATATTAAAGATTTTTCCCAACATCGAGCGCTATTCGTTGGCAAAGATCGACATTGGCACCGGAAGTTTTCGTGAGTGCAGCCTGGTTGTTGCTAAGGAAGGCAGAAACATCTACAAGACACCGGAAGTTGAGCTGCTGCTGTCGATAAGAGAACCCTTTTCCATCGCAATGAGTAATGCTATCAGATACCTTGATCTGCTGCAGCTTAAAGAAAGTCTGGCTGACGAAAACCAGGCGATGAGAACCGATCTGGAAAGAGTCGACAGTGAGCTGATTGTCGGCACAGAGTTTGGTTTACGAAGAGTAATGGAAATGGTGAACATCGTTGCTAAAACCACAAGCCCGGTACTGTTGCTTGGCGAAACTGGTACAGGAAAAGAAATCATCGCCAAAAGAATTCACCAGACAAGTCTCAGACGAGAAGGTCCATTCGTAAGAGTTCAATGCGGCGCAATGCCCGAATCATTGCTTGACAGCGAGTTGTTCGGTCACGAAAAAGGGGCGTTTACTGGTGCAGTTTCGGGTAAAAAAGGGCGTTTTGAGCGTGCTAATAATGGAACTATTTTTCTGGATGAAATCGGTGAACTTAGCATGGAAGCTCAGGTCAAGCTTCTTAGAGTGCTTCAGGAAAAAGAGTATGAGAGAGTGGGTGGTCAGCAGACATTGAAAGTTGATGTGCGGGTAATTGCAGCAACACATCGCAATCTTCTGGAAATGGTTCGTAGTGGAAAATTTCGCGAGGATCTCTGGTTCAGACTTAATGTGTTCCCTATTGAGCTGCCGCCTTTGCGCGAAAGAAAAGAAGATATTTTGCCGCTGATACAGTATTTTATCGTGAAAAAGTCGAGAGAACTTAACTTGAAGGCCAGTCCTGGCCTGGCCCCGGGAACCCTGGAGCGACTGATGAAATATGACTGGCCTGGTAATGTCAGAGAGCTGCAGAACGTTGTTGAGCGCGGGTTGATTGTCAGTAACGGCAGGCACGTAGAGATTCCGCTCGATTATATGCCCTTGCGCGTCGTCAGCGCAAACGGTGCTGTCACTGTTGAGCAGACGCTGGATGCCCTTGTTAAGGCGCATCTTGCCAGAATGCTGGAAAAAACAAATGGGCGTATCGAGGGGCCGGGTGGTGCTGCAGAAATTCTTGGGCTTAATTCAAGCACGTTGCGCGGTAAGCTGCGCAAATACAAGATCTCGTTTGGTAAAAAATCTTAGCGTGTTTAATCGCGCAACAAAAAAAACCGCCGTCACCGGCGGTTTTTTTGTTGCGTTATAAACGCTGAATTACTGGGTTTTTTCGCCGCACTCGGGGCAGAATTTTACGCCGCCGGGTATCGATGCGCTGCATTTGGGGCAGCTGGCACTTTGTGGTTTGCCGCAGTCAGGGCAGAACTTGGCGCCCTCTTTGATCTGGGCTCCACAGCCGATGCAGGCAACTTTGCCCTGACTGTTGGGTTTGCCGCAGTCGGGGCAGAATTTAGCGTTCTGGTTCATGGCCGCGCCGCATGAACAGTTAATGGTTGCTGCTGCAGCCGGTTGAGCCTGCTGTGGCATACCCATACCACCCATCATGCCCATGCCAGCACCTAGTCCCATGCCTGCGCCCATGCCGACGCCCATGCCGGCCATCCCGTTCGGGTTAGCGGCAGCGGTATTCATGGCGTTGAGGCGTTCGATGGTCGAGTAAGCGTTGAGACCCTGGGTGTTGATATTGCCCATGGCGTTGATAGCGTGTGCATCTGCCATTTTATCTGATATTTTGTCGATGCGTTCCTGGGTTTTTTCGTCGAAATCGGTGTTTTCGATGCGGAAATCAGACATTTCAAAGCCGAGTGGCAGAAATTCTGGAGCAACCAGCTCAGCGAGCTTTTTTGAGAGTTCCATGCGCTTGCTGTCGATATCGGCATAGCTGAAGCCACTGGTGGCGAATACATCGGTCATTGGCAGCATGATGCGGTCAACAATTACGTTGCGAATGGCGCTGATTGGGTATACATCGGCGTTGCTGGAAAATTCGGTGAAGAATTTGCGCACGTCAGTGATGCTGAAAGAAAAGTTGCCGAAAGCACGCATGCCGACCGGAAACTTGTAAACCGGATCAGTGTATTTAACCGGTGATTTAGTGCCCCACTTCTGGTTAAGGAAGGTGGAGATGCGGATAAAATAGATGTTGGCTTTGTGTTCGGAGGTGAACCCCTGCATGATCTTGCTGATGCTGGTCCAGAAGGGCAGGTTGGCGGTTTTGAGCTCGAACAGGCCGGGGTAATCATGAATGGCCTTGATCTGGCCTTCATAAACGAAGATGGCGGCCTGGCCCGGGTTGATAATGAGTTTTGAGGCGTCTTTCAGCTCGTCGTTAGTGCCGTTCCATTTCCAGATCAGAAGATCGGGATCGGCATCCTTCCACTCAATTACTGAACGCATCTGATTTGCAAAAAAGCCCATGTCATTTCCTCCCGTGTTGGCGTAAAATTCGAAGAACGATTAAACTTTAATTAGTATAAACAAAAAACCAATGTATATCAATCACCCTTTTTGATTCAGTGGAGAAACTATGAATAACGAAATAAATTTGCTGGATGCACTTGAAGCAAAAAACGAGCCTCTGGCTTTGAAACTGATCAAAGCAGGTGTCGGCCTTGAAATGACTGATGAGACTGGCATTACGACTCTGCATCTGGCCGCAAAGTATGGTCTGAAGGAAGCGACCGCCGCGCTGTTGCGTGCCGGCGCAGTTGTTAATGTTGCCAATGTCTATGGGGTCACAGCGCTGCATCTGGCCGCCGCGCGTGAGAAACCTGAGACTTTTACCATGCTGATTGAGCATGGAGCAGATTTTAAGCTGACTGAGCGTGATGGCTGGACCGTCTTGCACTGGTCCGCTTTTCGCGGGTGCTTGCCAATAGTTAGGCAATTGCTTGAGCTGGGAGCCGAAATCAATCTCAAGGATAACGATGGCTGGACGCCTCTGCATTTAGCTGCACAGAAGGGATATCGCGAGGTTGTGGCGGCGTTGCTGACAGCTGGAGCTGATCGTAGCTTGAAAACAGAAAACGGCCAGACCGCACTTGATCTGGCCGTTTTGCGTAAACGTGACGAGGTAATTACTCTGCTGCGCTAGAAAAACTCGGGTTATCTTCGCGAACTTCTTCCTGGCTGATGCCGGAAACTTTTGTGAATCCATCGGCGGTAATCCAGGAGTCAAGGTGCTTGGCGCGCATAATAAGGAACGGATGAGTCATCGTCGAGGTGATTATTGCTGTATAGGTTTTGTTGATGAATGATTCATCGGTTGCATCTTCGTAAGATCTGATCTGGCGCAGAAATTCAGCTTCATCCATTTCGCTGTAGAGTTTGGGTGAAGCGGCTGCCATTTTCATGAAGGCTGTGTTGGCGATGTGCTGGTTTTGCACGCAGAGCAGGCCAGCGCGATCGCTGGTCATTTCTGATTTTCTTTCCCAGTCGAAGAGTGCGAGCTGCAGTCCGGTGCTGATCAGCGAAGAAACACCAAGAGTAGCGGCGGCGGCAATGTCGAGAACGATCTTGAAGTTGCGTGCCATGGTTTTATAGAGCACATGACCACATTTGATGTGGCCGAGCTCATGGGCGAGAATAAAAAACATTTCCTCTTCGTCCATTGCTTCAATCAGACCGGATGTAAGCACGATAAACGGCTTGGTTTCACCGTATGTATAAGCATTGGGAAGCGGGTTGGTGGTAATAAAGAGATCGGGTTCGGCCATGTCGAGAATGCGAGTCGCGTAGCGCAGGGTTTCACGCAGTCGCGGCAGCATTTTTCCCTTAACCTGAACGTTACTGGCCAGATTGCTAATGCGGAAGAACTGTTCAAAGCCGATTTCCATGAGTTTTTTGACAAGAAACTCGAAGCCGGGAATTGCCTGCAGGGCGGCAGTAGCCTGGCGATCCCAGGGGTGCTGGAAGTCTTCGGCCTTAAGATTCGGGAAGGTTTTTAGTCGCCGTTTGATGGTGATGTCGTTTTCCAATGCCTCTCTCCTTTTAAATGCCAGTAATTGAATCGGTGCAATTTACTTGAATAGCATAAAGCAAAACCGTTTTTTTTCCAATACGCATGTTTGCTTTTCTCTGCGAACAAAAAAGCCTTTAATAACCAAGCCAGTAGATAAGATCTTTGAGCAGCGAGACCGCTCCGAGGCCACCAATCAGTATCCATAGCGGAATTCTGAGGTTGCGGCCATCAACGATTACTTTGCTGTTGTCTTCTTCTGGTTCGCTGATCAGGCCAGTCCATTGTCTGATTCCATAAAAAAAGAATCCGAGCAACAGCAGAAACAGGCAGAAGTTGAGTATTACTATCCACATACCACTTCAGCATAGTAACGCCGGCAAATTTTGTAAACAAAATTTTGTATGTATTTCTGAGTCAGAAACACAACAATCATCAGTCAGATACGACGCTTTCGATCAGATGAGCACCCTCTATCGATAACTCGAACAGCCGTTTTATAAAATCAGTCACCAACCCCGAGTTATTGAGGTGTTACAAGAGAGCTTTTGAATTCACACTTTTTTTCAGCGACACAGGACGTTGTCGCTTATACCCGGATTTTTAGCCACTTCCGCGATGCTATGGCCCTGTTCTGTTATCATCTTCACTACGTCCTGCTTGAATTCCTTCGTAAAACTTCTTCTAATCTGCTCTGTCTTTTTCATTTGAACACCTGCTATCAAATTTTACTATCTTAACTCGGTGTCCAAAATTACTCTACCACTCCACCTGACGTGCCGATCAAGTGAAACTCGCGGCTTGTCGCTCAGCTGGCGCTTCTGATGGCGATCTGCGGTTACAAAAAAAGATTTAATCGTGCAGCTCTTGAGCTTATGATCTCTTTGTAGCGTTGTTTAATGGTTTCAGAAACAAAGCTTTCGTTAATCATTTCATACCAGGCTGGTAAAGCTGCGGAAAACTTTTGCAGGGTGTTTTGCATGCTTTTGTCAGAAACCTGCAGATGCTTTTGCAAGGCCATAAAATCTGTCGCCTTCAAGCGCCTTTTTCGACCATTTAAGGTTAAGGCAAGTTCTTCATTGTCTTCTTCAAGGAGTAATGCTGCCGCTATCAGATCATAGGCCGGGCTAAGGCCATACTTGCCCTGAAGATTCTTCAGCAGCGAAAAGTTCTTTAGATGCATATCATTATTGCCGGTCAAAAAGCTGAAAATAGTCAATTCAAGGAACGCCAACAGATCAAAACCAGGGTTATCCGAGAATTTAAGAATTGCCCGGCCAATCTGCTCGTGGGAGCTATTGTATTTTTGCTCTGTCAGTCTTTCTGTAAGCTGACACATGTCTTCCATGTGTAGTTTACGGCCCTTATGGCGGTCAATTCTTCTGGTTATGTATGCAAGTTCTCCTGACTTGAGGGAAATCAGGCAGTGATCAACGGTTTTTATGCCAGCTATGGTTGCAAGATGCATTGTCAGATCTTCGAGTTCAGGCATTTCTGGGTAATCAGAAGTTGGGGGCTTAAGAATAAAATTACCCCACAAACCGACAATGGTTAATTTTTGTGGCGCTTCGGCGGTGTCGCCTTTTTCAAGATCCAGCGAAAGTTTCGGCTGTACACCGGTTACTGTTTTCTGGCTGCGGATAACCATCTGAGCCAGTTGCAGCATTTGATCATTCGTGTATGGAAGTTCGGGTAAAGTTGGTTTTCCGAAGAACTTTTTTATGCATGTGACATGATATGGATATGGAGTATTTTCGGATTGAAGTTGCTTATAGCAGCAAAGGCAACGATTACTCATCTACGGAACCTTTCGGCTCTGCAATAATACTTACGGCGCCAATACAATCGCGGCATACTGCCATTAAAAGACTCATGCGATCGCGCCTGTCGATTTTCCAGGTTTTCTGGGCAATTTCAAGCAGCCAGCCTTCAGGAATCAGCCCATCAAAGAATGGAAACAAAACTTTACTGTGATATTCCTGAGCGCTTAGGGGCAGGGTCAGGCTTACTGCTTCAGGTTCTGGAATCTGCAAGTATGCGGAAGAATAAACAAAACGATAGCCGCTTTCATCTTCGGTAAGAACACCAGCCAGTTGGTCGTGAACATAAACATCAGCTTGTCTCATTCAACAGCCTTTCTCGATCAACTGGAACCGCGCCGAGTTCAAGGCCAAACATGAAAAGAACCTGGTTGACCTTGGCCATCTGCAACGTGGGTTTACCCTGTTCAAGATCTCTGATAAAGCGCAGACCTACGCCAGCTTTTTGTGCCAGTTCAGGCTGGGTAATGCCAAGAGCTTTGCGCCGTTCTTTTACTATTTTGCCGACCATGTTATTACTCATGACCATATTATACCTTTTGGGGTATAAAATGTCTACGTTGAGAAAATATATACCCATGAGGGTATAAAAAGTGTTTTGGTGGGCAAATTATACCCTGACGGGTATACTAGGTTGCCAGCTTACTGGTCTTGCGCAGACTGGCAAGCTTTATAAAACCTGAAGCGGCTTTTCGTTTGTGTCTGTTTTAAAGAGATAGTATCGCAATAAAAAAAATCTCAAGGCAAAAAATTGTACGTACTTCTACGGACATACAACAGCCAGATCTTATGCTACCAATATTGAGAAAAGAATTAAGAATGCTAATTTTTAGGTGCAGAGGTAAGTTCTCATGAAAAAAGCTCCGTTTTGTTATTCCCGCGTTTTGCTGGCGACTATGTTGGCAATTGTATTGGTTCTGACTCTTACACCCGGTTGTCGGCTCATCCCTGGGGGTGGCGATGACTCTGATGGCCCATCTGCAGCTTCGATTTCCGGCAAAGTCCTTAAATCCAGTGTTTCAGGTTCTATGCGATCCGGGGTTAAACCAAAAATTGCTGCAGCTGATCTGGCTGGTTTTGTTGCAGTTCCCGGGGCTAAAGTCTGGATAGAAGACCTCGCCGATGATCTTCGTTATCACACCACTTCAGATGCCAGCGGATCTTACGTGATCAATAGCGTGCCGCCCGGTGTTCATCGTGTTGTCACCAGTTTTTTCTCCGATGGTGATCAGGTAACCATGAAATGCCGTTCTGCGGAACTTAAGGTTGCCGATACGCCAGAAGTAGTTGAAGTGCCGGATATGGCCCTTGAAACCGCGCGAAACATAGTAACTGGTCAACTGCGCGACACTGAAGGCAACTTTTTGCCCGAGAATACGGTGCTTACCCTTTGGGGCGAAACATTTAAAGTCGGCAAAGACGGCTCTTTTACCAGTCCTCCTTTACCCGATAGTTATTCTGAAGCTGAGATTCTGGTGCAGTTGCCTGCTGGAAATGGCATTTCCCGCTTTGCTGCGCCTTTTGTCTCTGACATAGTTCCGGCATTCATGGATTTGACCGTAGGCGCCAGCCTCGAAACTGAAAACAATGCTCCGTCTGCAACTCTCAAGGCCTATTCAGGCACCGAACTGGTCAGCAAAACCAACCCCGGAAACATATTGACTCTGGTGGCTGTCGGTGCTGATGCCGATTCAGGTGATCAGACGACCCTTACAGCGACCTGGGATAAAACCGCCGGAACTTTTGCCAACGGCGCTTCTGATTTTGAAAAGCACTGGACAGCCCCTGAATTCGCAGGCATGGCTACCATCAGTGTTGAAGTGAAAGACCCAAGAGGAGCCACTGGCCGCGTTTTTCTGCCTATTCTCATTGGTATAGATAATCCGGGGCAAATCGATTCAGGTCGGCCAACTGTTACACTGAGCACTGAAACAACGGAATCAACCGATTCTGAGCCTTTTGTGGTGCTCATTACTTTTAATGAAGCGGTAGCAGGTTTTGCTATCGAAGATATAACCGTTACCAATTGCTCTCTGAGCGAACTGACAACTGTGACAGCCTCCAGGGTTTTCACCGTTAAAGTCACACCCTTGGCCGCCGGCGAAGTTAAAATAACAGTTCCCGAAAACATTGCCAACGACAGCGCCGGCAATAAAAACACTGCCGGAAATTCTATTGCGGTTACTAAAGGTGAACTAGTGCAGATAAAATCGGCAGCAGTGACCATCATCGCGCCGGTGCTGGGGGCCCTTCCTCAGGCCGTAGCAGCAGTAGAAACCGCAACCAATAACGCTGATTATTCTGTCAGCGCACTGGCCTGGAGCACGCCATTGACAGCCGATGGCAAGTTCAAAGCCGGTCAGGTTTATACAGCAACGGTAACTTTGACTTCAAAGAACAGCAAGAAGTTTCAGGCAGCAGCCTTTACCCCAGCCGTTACAGGTTCAACTTCGGTTGGCACTACCACTACTACCGGGGCGGCTATTGGCAACACTGTAGAATTTACCGTGACTTATGCAGTGACTGGTGCTTTGGCCGTCAGCAGCATTGCTGTGACCACTCAGCCAAATGGCATGACTTATGCTGAATTTGGTAATGTTCTGTCTTTGAAGGGGATGGTAATAACCGCAACCAACAATGACGGTTCAACCAACGAAGCAACATTCACCGACGGTACCGCAACTGGTTATGTTGCTAATCCAGCTAACGGTAGCAGTCTGACATATGCAACGCATGATGGTACTGTTGTTACTGTTACTCATTCTGCTTCGACTAAGACTGCTTCAACCGGTAATTTGACAATTTTGTCTGACTATTCCTCAGGAAATATCGGAACTCTTAGAGCTGTTCCTGCAGGCACCTTTCAGCGCGATGAAACGCCGGCGAATACTTCAACGGTTTCGACATTCAGGATGAGTCAGTATGAGATTACCAGGGCGCAGTTCCTGGCAATCATGGGCACCGACCCAAGCTACGTCACATGTTCAAGCGGGGTAAGTGATCCGGTGCAAGGGACAAACTGGTATCATGCCATAGCTTACTGCAACAAACTTAGTAAGACTGAAGGGTTGACCCCGGTTTACAGCGTTTCTGGTGTTGACTTCTCGACATTGACTTTCGCGGCAATTCCTACAGATACAAACGCAACCTGGGATGCGGCCACTTGTAACTGGAACGCCAATGGCTATCGTCTTCCGACTGAAATGGAATGGATGTGGGCTGCTATGGGAGCAGATACAGGCAATCCTGGAGCTACAAACACTACCGGTTATGCCAAAGCTTTTGCTGGCAGCACGGGCGCCAACCTGATCGGTGAGTATGCTTGGTACAGCGTAAACTCAAGCAACAAAACCCATCCCGCAGGAGTTGGCAAGACTGCTAACGAACTTGGCTTGTTTGACATGAGCGGCAATGTGTGGGAATGGTGTTGGGATTGGTATTCAGATAATGGCACTTACCCAAATTATTTGATAGCCGGTGGAGTAAATAACTATCGCGGTGAAGTATCGGGCTCTCTCCGCGTCGTGCGTGGCGGAAGCTTCGACCGTAGCGCTGACCGCGTGACCGTTGCCTCTCGTGGCGGCGCGGGCCCGAGCGGCCAGTTCTACGGCATCGGTTTCCGTGTTGTCCGGCCCTGAGTTCTGCATCAATTCCCGGCTTCGGCCTCTGGCCGAAGCCGGGGCGGCAGGCGTGCGGGGAGCGGGTTGCGCGAAGGCGTCAAGCCGCGGCGCTTCCCGCTCACAGCGCGGCTGCCGCTGGGCACCAAGCCTCGATTCACAAATAAGAAAGCAATGTAAAAGGTAAAACATGGCGTTTCTGACACAATTTGCATCATTTTTCATCAGTCCCTTCGGTGAACCGACGGTCTGCGACGAACTTAACAAGTTTCTAACCGTTTTGTAACAGGGCTTAGGTGCTAAAAATCGCGAATGAACAACACTAATGGGGCGTTTAACTGGAACGACTGTGTGCGTTGCAGGACAGTATTTAAATATGAGTGGCTATCTTTGTCGAAGTGACTTTATCCACGATTTTCCAATGAGAGCGTGGCATCTGGATGTAAAATTCATCATTAAAAGAGTAAAATGAATGTGAAATAAAAATGTGGAGTGCAAAGTGCTTACAAAATATATTGAAGCAGCATTGAAACATGCGAAATACGAGTTGTTAGAAGAGGACAACTGTTTTTATGGAGAAATCCCTGAATTCATAGGCGTTTACGCTACTGCTGATAATCTTGAAAGCTGTAGAAATGAGTTGGTAGAAGTTCTTGAAGAATGGGTTCTGTTCAGAATTTATAAGCATCTTGACTTGCCAACGGTTGATGGTCATGAACTGCGGATTATAAAATATATTGCTGCTTGATGCCGCCCTTTAAACCAATATCCAGAGATAACTTATCAAGGCTCTTCGTAAAGCAGGGTTTGATGGCCCTTATTCTGGGGGCAAACATCAATTTATGTCCAAAGGAGATCTCGCCTTACATATTCCTAATCCGCATAAAGGCGATATTGGCCGGGATTTATTGAAGAGAATCTTGCAACAAGCAGGTCTTTCCAGGGAATTTGAAAATCTGTAGATTTTAAGCAAAGCAAACATTCAAGATAGCATCATTACATATTAATTCCACGAGCTGCAACTGCCTGCTGGTAGCAAATGCGAAGGCTGGCAGTTGCTTTTCTAATTAACAGACCTGATTAAAAACCTGATTAAAAGGAAAAAAGGCCCTTGCCGGTATTGGAAGATATACTTATAATCGCTCTAGAGAAAAGACAAATTTATAGCAGAGGTCACTTCATTGAGCGATACTACAAAAACTGCATTTCTTTCGAAACCTTCTTTAGCATTGATCGGCTCTTTTTTTACCATCAGCCAGTTTGAGCTTGACCTCGAAACCTTGGTTTTCAGATTCGATGAAAACTTTGCGCCAATGCTCGGGCTCGAGCCTATATCCAGCATGAGTCAGGAAGAATTTCTGGTGCGATTTTCGCAAATGACCAGAAATCATTTTGATTTATATCTTTCAGCAATTTTAAATGGCCATTCTTCCGAGTTTAAACAGTATCTGTGCATCTCTCACCTGGATGGAAGTCTGCGAACAATTGAATGCAGAGCCAGAGTAGAAGAAAATAATGACAATTTCTCGCATAATAGAAAGCTTATTGGCTTATTGCGAGATAGCACCAGCGAAAAGAATGCTTTACCCGAGCTTTCTGAGAGTGAACGCTGGTTCAGGGAAGTTCTTGAGCAGTCGCCGCACGCAATGTATCGCATTGACTACCAATCCAATAGTTTTGATTATGTCAGCAAAGGCTTTGCTGATGCCCTGGGGGTAACCAGAGAAGAAATTCTTGCTCTTCCATATACTGAATTTGGCAATTCAATTCATCCAGATGATCTGTTAGTGGTCAACGGCAAAATGGAAGCTCTAATAAAAGAAAGCAATGGCGGAAGGATAACTCTGAAGATTGATTTCCGCTATAAACGCAAAGATGGCAACTATATCTGGCTTGATGACACTTTTACAGTAATTCCTGGCCCGGATGGGCAGTATGCTTATCAAGTTGGCTTCGGTTCGGTAATTGAAGATCGAAAATATCTTGAACTACAATTACTGAAAGCCAACGAACAACTTGAAGAAAAGGTCGAGACTCGAACTACTGAGCTGCGCAAAGCCAATGCAAACCTTGAAACAATGATGCATCATCGTCGTGACCTTGAAAAGAAGCTTCTGGAAATATCAGAACGAGAACGTCGATTTATTGGCCGTGAACTTCACGATGGTCTTTCGCAACAGATAGTAGGCGTGCAGTGTATGTTTGAGGCACTTCGCCATCGCTTTGAAACCAAAAAACAGGCCGGGTCAGCCGAAATGAAAATGATGCGCGACTTTTTGCAGGATACCGTGCATCAGATTCGCACCCTTTCGCGCGGACTGTGCCCTCTTGCTCTTGAACCCCGCGCTGTTGGGGCAGCTTTGGCCACTCTGGCCGCACAGACTACGGTATTATACAAGGTAAGTTGCCTGTTTGATGGCTCGACCGACTTGCGCCTTGGTGACCCAGATTCTGCGCTGCACCTTTTCCGCATCGCCCAGGAAGCCGTTCAGAATGCCATCAGACATGGTCACGCTACCAATATCAACATCAAAATGCGCGAAGAAAATGAACAGATCCATCTTAATATCGAAAATGATGGACAATCCCTACCAGTCATGTCAGGAAAAGCAGTGATGAAGCCAGCGCATGAGGCTGGCAGCGGGCTAGGCTTGAAGCTGATCGATTATCGAATCAGCATGCTTGGCGGAACATGGAAAATCGCCAATATTGCTGACGGAACCGGCGTAAAGCTTTCGATCAGGGCTCCCATGAACGGAGGTTCAATTCAATGAGCGGCACAAACAAAGACGCTGTAAAGATTTTTCTGGTCGAAGATCATCCGGTCATGCGCCTTGGCCTCAAAATGATGCTTGAGGAGCACGGCTTTAATGTCTGCGGTGAGGCCGAAACCCTGCGTGAGGCTTTTGCCAGACTCCCTGAAGCCAATGCTGATATTGCCATCTTCGATCTGTCATTAAACGGGGAAACCGCTTTCGATGGCATCACTCAGGTGCGCCAGCAAAAGCCCGGATTGGGCCTGATCATCTATTCGATGCACGATACCAGACTGTTTGTGGAACAGGCGCTGCAGATCGGCGTAAATGCTTACGTTACCAAGGCAGATCCAGTAGAAACTCTTGTCGATGCTGTGAATGCGGTAGTCGCCGGTAAGAAATTTCTTGGGCCAACTCTTGCTAAAACCCTTGAAGACCGCATCATTGAGCAAAGCGGTCATGTTACTGCGCTGCGCGACCTTTCAAGCCGAGAAATAGAAGTTCTGACTCTTTTGGGGCAAGGTTTTGGCAACCGGGAAATAGCTGCCCAGTTGGCCTTAAGCCATCGCACCGTCGAAACTTATCTCACCCGTCTCAAAGACAAACTAGGCGTAACCTCGAGTAGAGAACTCTCTCGCGAAGCCATCAAAATCACCCATTCCGGCTAACAGTTTCAGCGGACTCACAAGGCTGCTTTTTTGAACAGCCTCTTACATGGCTTATCGCTTAGCTGGCGCTTCTGATAGCGATCAGCTCAGAGATGGTGATGAAGCGGTATCCGTTGGCCTTGAATGCTTTGATCAGGGTTGGCAGCATCTGAGCTGCGCCTGGGTGAATGTCGTGAAAAAGCACGATGCTGCCAGGGCTGACGGAGCGCATTACACGCGAAAGTATGCGGTCAGGGTTTTTATTTTCCCAGTCGCGGCTGTCTGAATCCCACATGATTTCGTGCCAGCCCTGGCCGTGAATGAGTCCTTTGACGCTCTGATTCGTCTGACCGAACGGTGGTCTTACTATCAGGCAGGCTTTGCCGGTGATACCACTGATCAGCTCATTGGTGCGCTGCAGACTTTGCAGTGCCTGGGGGCGACTGCTTTTGGTAAGGCTATTGTGTTCCCAGCTGTGGTTGCCGACATCATGACCTTCCGCAATCATGCGGGTAAGGATGTCGGGATAGGTTTCGGCGCGATTGCCAACGACAAAGAACGTGCCCTTTGCGCCTTCGCGCCCGAGAATATCGAGTATCTCTCGGGTCAGGGTGTGGTGTGGCCCGTCGTCGAAAGTCAGAGCGATAAAGCGGTCTTTGGGATCAGCTTTGAACGTTTTGATGATCTGATCACAATCTGCTAACGAAAGCGGGGTAAAGGGTGTGATTGTAGTGCTGCGTGAGGGTTTTGCAGCATAGTTCGAACCAGAACTCCAGGTTTTGCCACTCGGCTGAGTCTCGACGCCATCGGGGTAAAGCGGGTAAAAGTCGATATTGCCGGTTTCGACCGGGGGCTTGTAACTGCCAAGACTCAGCGGCCTCGCAGCTTTGGTTGCTGGCAGCTGAACGTGGTAGCCGAGTTCGGCAAGTTGTTTGAGTGCAGGTTCAAAACCTGGATGCTGTTGCAGGCAGCTCTTAAAACAGGTCGCAGCAACTGGCAGGTTGCTTCCTTCCTTTTCAAGCAGGCCGAGGTTGTAGTAGATCCAGTAGGAGGAAGAGCGAGTAAGCCCGGTTCTGAAAATAATTCTGGCTTCGTCTTTGCGTCCCAGCTGTTTGAGTGCGGAACCAAGATTATTGTAAAGGTGAATGTAGTTGGGATCGATTCCGAGCGCATAACGCCAGAGTCTGGTTGCATCGTCGAGCTTGCCGGCTTGTGCGTAGATAATGCCAAGAGAATTTAATGCCGCGACATCGCGTGGGTTTTGCCTGATACGCTGACGTAAGGCCTCAAAGTCTTTCATCAAATCTGGTGGATTCATTGAATCGAAGTCTTGCGCATACAGAGAAGCCGGGCCAGAGAGCAACACAATGCATAACAGCAGGCAGGCTGAAAAAAAGTGCCACCTGAAGAGTCTGCCATAGTTCAGGTGTCGCTCTATTGCTGGTACTTTGTTTCGATAGTGTACAGGTGAAGATTTATGATTAGACATAAGAGTTTTCATTGCTCTGCACTATCGGCAGAAATCTGGTTATTCTTTGCCCTTGTTGGCAGAGAAGTTACAATTTGTTCAAAACAAGACCATATTCTATCGCCAAGATTCTGAAGTGGCCTCTTTCTGGCAAGTTCAGGTGTGGCTAAGGGGTTGAATCGGCCGAGCAGAAAAAGTGCTAATGCTCTGATATCTGCGCGTTGACCTTCGGGTTCGTTCTTGAGTAGATGCAACAATTGATTGACAATCAACGGTCGCTCAGCCGTGCTGAACTGAAAAAGCAAGGGAGTGCCAGCCATCAGGAGAATCTGGCGTTGAATTGGCTCTGACTGGTTAAAGGTTGCCTGTTTCCTCAGCTGAATAAGCCTTTTTCGCAGACTGTCATCAAAAAAATCAGGGGTGTCCGTAGCGGCATAGAGGTAGAGAGTTTGCAGTATTACTGCCTCAAACAGCAAGTTTGTATTATGACCGATAAACAACGGGCGAAAATAGAAGTCTGATTTGAGCAGACCGTCGTCATCAAGCCAATCGGGCATAAGCCGGCGAATTTTTTGCAGATTTTCGAGGTATTGCGATGAAAAATCGCTGAGCATAGCCATTATTACGCCTGCACACAGTGTTGTTGAGATCAGGCCGTAATCCGGGTGGTCAGGGAAACGGTAAGCGCCACTCGCATTCTGCATTTTGGCAATGCTCTGCCCTATCCGAGTCATGGTCTCTTCCGGAATTCGGTAGCCTGAAGCGGCGGCAACCTTGCAGGAAAGAGCGAGAGGGAGTGCCGTGTGGCATGAAAAGCAATTGTTATTCTGCTGAAAATGCAAAACCGACTCGGCCAGAATTTTAAGCTCGTCTTCAATCATTCTGATCCTGGCCGGCGTAGCACTAAGCTGGGTTTTCCCTTTTGCTGGTAGTAATGTATTCACCTGCAGCAGCGGAATTATCTGCAACTTGTCATCGACGGCACCATTCAAATTGAACAGCAGCACTGTCTCATCCTTACTTAGTTTTGAAACAAAGCTACGCCCGCCAGTTTTTACAATGGCCGCACGGCACTGCTTGGCGTTTCCCCATACTGTTTCTGATACTGCGGGCAGATGCAGCTGATCAAATGACCAGCTTTGCAAAAACATCATGCTGGTTGAATCATCAGTTGGTTTCAGCTCATATACGGGCTCTTCAAAAGCGGCATAGAGTGTTCTTGCAGACATTGGAACTGCGGCAAAAAGAAGCAGGCAAACTGCAAATATCAAGTTGCCCGCATTCAAGCAATTTTGATAAATCGTTTGAGATTGCTGCCGGCGATCAACTTTCTTTACTGATGCCATATTTTTTCAGCTTGTAATGCAGGCTTTGCCGGGTCATACCAAGCACTGAAGCTGCGCGTGAATAGTTCCAGTCGGAGGCTTCAAGAGCCTGCAGGATGATGTTTTCTTCGATGCGGTTAATTGTTTCTGCCAATGGTTGCGCGCTGTCGAATTGGATAATGTTGTCGACATTATGCTCATTTGGCAGATTAAGATCAGAGGCCGATAATTCTCCGGCTCGCTTCAAAATAACCGCGCGTTCAATGCAGTTTTCAAGCTGTCTGATATTGCCGGGCCAGTCGTAACTGCGCAATATTGCGAAAAAATCTTCGCTGCCCGTGGTTATCTGGCGATTGTGTCGTTTAGCATAGAATCTGATAAAGAATTCGGCAAGTTCTCTAATGTCCTGGCGGCGCAGGCGCAGGGGCGGTAGTTCTATTTCGACAACATTGATACGATAGAGCAGGTCCTCGCGGAAATTGCCGCTCGCAACCTCTTTGCGCAGTAGCTTGTTAGTTGCTGCAATTATGCGAACATCTGATTTAAACTGTTGAGTTGATCCGATCGGCTTGAAGATGCCATCCTGCAGAACGCGCAAAAGCTTGGCTTGTCCTGAAATCGGCAGATCGCCGATTTCGTCGAGGAAAAGTGTGCCGCCCTCGGCTTCTTTGAAAAGGCCCGTTTTGTCGGTATATGCGTTGGTAAAGCTGCCTTTTTTATGGCCGAACATTTCACTTTCGAACAACTGCTCTGGTATGGCACTGCAGTTAACTGCGATAAAAGGCTTGTCGTTGCGGCGCGAACTGCGGTGAATTGATCTGGCTATCAGCTCCTTGCCGGTTCCACTTTCGCCGTAAATCATAACGGTACTGCTGGTGTCAGAAATGCTTTCGACAATTTTGTGTATCTGTCGCATTCCCTCAGAATTGCCAATAATCCTTTTATCTTCTGGCAGAGGAGCTGCAGCAACTTTACTTTTCAGCACCTGATAAACAGCGTTTTTAAAGTCGGCAAGCTCAAAAGGCTTGAGCAGGTAGTCGCTGGCACCCAGTTTTACTGCGGTTATCGCAGTTTCGACCGAAGAAAAGGCAGTCATCAGAATGCAGTTGAGTTCAGGCTTGCGCTGTTTAATTTTGCCAAGCAACTCGATGCCTGACATTCCGCTCATGCGAATATCAGAAATAACCAGATCAATATCGCGTTTGCTGATAAACTCAAGTCCGACTACAGGGTCAGAAAATTCGAACACTTCGAATCCTTCGAGTTCAAGCGCTTTTTTCAGGGCTTTTAAAAGCTTTACTTCGTCGTCGATAATGACTATGCGGCTTTTCATCTGTGATCTTCTCCTGGTTTGTCGCTGACTGACTGTGTTGGTGCAAAAGGTAGTCTGACGCAAAATTCTGTTATCCGGTTGTCAATACGATTGGCTTCGATACGGCCAAGATGGGCGTCGATGATAGCCTGGCAGATTACCAGGCCGAGACCTGTTCCCTGAGCTTTGGTGGTGAACAGCGGCTCAAATATATGTTCCGGCAGACACTGAAAACCTGGGCCAGTATCCATAAACCTGATTGCAAAGTGGTTTGCTGTCATTTCAGCTGCTATTTCGACTCGCTTGTCTGCCTGTTCGCTCATTGCTTCGCCGGCATTTTTGATAAGATTATGAAAAACCTGTTGCATGGCCTTGAGATCGACACGGAGCTCGCCTTCTGTGACTTTCGAGGAAAACGCCAGTTCAATATCATTGAATTCGGCAGCAGCTTGCATTTTCTGCGCCAGTGTCGCGAAAAAGTCGCAGAAGCTCATGCGGGCGAGATCAGGATGGGTTCGGCTGGTGTAAGCTCTGAGTGTGCTGATGATATCGCGGCAACGTTTGACTTCCTCAATGATTTCGTCGAACTCTTCGGGAACAATTTCGCTGTTCTTTATGGCAGCTTCCTTGAGCATGCCTGCTGTGACGAGGATAGTGCCCAGGGGATTGTTGATTTCATGGGCAATGCCCGCAGAGAAGCGACCAAGCGCTGCCATTTTTTCTTTTGTCGCCAGCTCTTTTTGTACTTCGATAAGTCGATTCTGGGCGAGAGTCAGCTCGCGGACCATGTGATTGAAGCTATGAGCAACCGTTTCAATTTCGTCGCCGCTGTTTTTCATTGGTGCTTCGTTGAGCGGAATTTCTTTCCAGTGTCCGTCTGCTACCTGCTCGATTCCGTGGCGCAGAGCATTAAGCGGCGATAGCATTTTCCGACCGAGAAAGAAGCCGAGAATCAGCAGTCCGACGACCTCAAGGATGGCAAGGCGCATCATCAGAAGGTCAATGTCGGCTCGGGTAATAGTAGCACGTTGTGCTGCATATCCTACCAGCAGCCAGTTCTGACTTGGAGCGACTTGAAAAGCGCGAATTCTAAATGTCTCGTTATCGATCAATGCCTGGTCAGTGTTTTTTTCCTGGGTAAGTTTGCGCAAAAAATCCGAGTCAGGCAGGTAGTGATCTGCGTAAAGCAGTCCTTTGTGGTCAAAAATGCACAGCATCGGTATGGCAGTGAATTCTGGTTGGCGTGCAAGAAAGAGGGTGGTACTGGCGTTAATCTGTATTTGGCTCGCGGTAATTAGATAGCCTCGATACGAGAACGGCCCTGAACTGGTCAGGCGCCGAAGGTGACCCGGAGTTAAGCTGGGTTGGGAAAAAGAGCTGTGCGGCTGCAGAATTGGCTGACCCTGTTGAAAGATTTCGAGCCAGTCAAGATTTAGTGAACTTTTGAGCTTTTCGGCGATTCGTTGCTGCTGGTCAGCATCACGCGAAAAAAACTTCAGATCGACGAGTGCGCTCGCGGTTTCTTTCCCAATGCGGTCAAGCTCCTGCTGCGTATGGTTCAGCTGCGCCACGACCTTGTCCTTGAGGTTTTCAAGCTTGACAAGGTCAGAGCTGTCGATCGAGACGCCAAGACTTTGCGCTGCCCAGAACGATACCGCCGAAACTACAAGTATGGTCAGCAGCGCAAAGCCTAACGCAATTTTGAGTCTTATGCCAATACTCATGCTGCTATTCTAACCGATGCCACAAGTTTATTACCAGCAAAAAACCGCCTGCCAGACCCGACGCCGTAAGCCGGGCCGGGAATGGCAGGCGGTTTTTTAGTAAGTCCGTTAAGATCAGAACCTGGTCAGTTTTGCAAAAGAATCGGCTTCGAGGCTGGCACCGCCAACCAAGGCACCGTCTATGCCGTCCTGATCCATGTAAGTTTTGACGTTTTCGGGCTTGACTGAACCGCCATAAAGTATGCGTACCTTTTCGGAAATTTCCTGGCCATATTTGCTGTGCAGGTATTCGCGAATCAGTGCAATTGCATCTTTGGCATCTTTTGTTGTCGCATTTTTGCCGGTGCCGATTGCCCAGACCGGTTCATAAGCGATAACTATGCCGCTGACAAAGCTTTCTGAGATACCAGCAAGATTTTTTTCCAGCTGATTCAGAATGACCTGGTCAGTCAGGTTCTTTTCACGTTCTTCGAGTTTTTCGCCAACGCACAGAACCGGAATCAGGCCGTTGGCAAAAGCGGCATGCATCTTTTTGTTGATCATATCGTCAGTTTCGCCAAAAACCCAGCGGCGTTCAGAGTGCCCGAGAATTACAAATTCACATTTAAGATCCCTGAGCATCATTGGGGCAACTTCGCCGGTGAAAGCGCCTTTGCTTTCGTGATGCATATTCTGGGCGCCAAGCAAAACTTTGCTGCCATCACGACCCATATCAACCGTAGAAATCAGTGTAAAGGGCGGGCAGATAAGAACATCTACGTCCTTGAGATCGGCTATTTTTGGCAATAGTTCTGCCATAAAAGTTTTAGCTTCCTGGCAAGTCTTGTGCATCTTCCAGTTGGCGGCAATCAGTGGTCTGCGACTCATACTTTAGCTCCTTCTGCCATTTCTTTGATGTTACGTGAGAATATTTCGATGCCGGGCAGAGTTTTGCCTTCGAGGAATTCGAGGCAGGCGCCGCCGCCGGTAGAAACGTGAGAAACCTTGTCTGCTGCGCCCATCTGTTCGATAGCTGCAACTGAGTCACCACCACCGACCACGGTAATCGCGTTGAGCCCGGTGAGCAGCTCAGCAATTTTGCGGGTACCAACGTCGAATGGTTTTATTTCAAATACGCCCATCGGCCCGTTCCACAATACAGTTTTGGCGCCCTTAAGTTCGGCGGCAAAGGCTTCTATGGTTTTCGGGCCTATGTCGAGACCGAGTTCGTTATCTGGCATTTGGGTGATATCAAGGGTTTTGGTCGGAACGCCTTCTTTGATCTCTGCTGCAGTAACTACATCTGTCGGCAGCAGGATTTTGCGCCCGGAACTTTTAGCCTTCTCGATCAATGAAAGAGCGAGGTCGAGCTTGTCATGCTCACACAGTGATTTGCCAATGTTGTATCCCTGAGCCTTTAAAAAGGTAAAGGCCATGCCGCCGCCGATCAGCAGAGAATCTACTTTGTCGAGCAGGTTTTCGATAACAAGAATCTTATCACTGACCTTGGCGCCGCCCATAATCGCTACCAGCGGTCGATCAGGCGATGTGGTTACCTTGCTGAGGTAGTTGATTTCTTTTTCCATCAAAAAGCCGGCATAGGCGGGAAGTGTGTCGGCGATACCGGCGGTTGAAGCGTGGGCGCGGTGCGCGGTGCCAAAAGCGTCGCTGACAAAGATGTCGCCAAGTGCTGCCAGAGCTTTGGCAAAAGCCGGGTCGTTCTTTTCTTCTTCTTTATGGAAGCGCAGGTTTTCAAGCATGGCGATTTCACCATTTTTGAGGCCGTTGACCACGCTGGCTGCCTTATCGCCGATGCAATCTTCGGCAAAATGAACTGGTTTGCCCAGCAACTTGCTGAGATGAGCTACCAGTGGTTTAAGTGAATATTTATCGACAAAAGCGCCTTTTGGGCGACCAAGGTGGCTCATTACGACAAGTCTGCCGCCGTTTTCCAGAATATGATTGAGGGTCGGCAATGCCATTCTGATGCGCGTATCATCGGTGATATTAAGATTCTCGTCGAGTGGCACGTTAAAATCTACGCGTACCAGAACCTTGCGGCCAGAAAGGGCGATATCTCTGATTGTTCTAAACATATTGTCCTCCATACAGGAAATGTATTGGCATTATACAGGAAAAAAGAAACGCAGGAAACCCGCTATGCGGATTCCCTGCGTTGGCTTCAATAATTGATCCGGTTCAGGTTACTTGCTTGCCATGTGGAGCAGCAGGTCGAGAACGCGGCAGCTGTAGCCCCACTCGTTGTCATACCATGAAACGACTTTTACAAAGTTGTCGTTAAGTGATATGCCAGCGCCAGCATCGAAAATGCTTGAATGAGAGTCACCGAGGAAATCGGTAGAAACTACTGAGTCTTCTGTATAACCGAGAAAGCCCTTCATTGAGCCTTCAGCTGCGGTTTTCATGGCTTTTTTGATCTCGTCATAGCTGGCTGGCTTTTCGAGGCGGCAGGTCAGGTCGACAACAGAAACGTTTGTGGTCGGCACGCGGAAAGCCATGCCGGTCAATTTGCCGTTGAGAGCTGGAATAACCTTGCCAACAGCTTTGGCCGCGCCGGTAGAAGACGGTATGATATTCTGGGATGCAGTGCGGCCGCCGCGCCAATCTTTGGATGAGGGGCTATCGACAGTTTTCTGGGTGGCAGTGGTAGCGTGAACGGTGGTCATCAGACCTTCGATTATTCCAAAGTTGTCGTGCAGAACTTTGGCGATCGGTGCCAGACAGTTGGTGGTGCAAGAAGCGTTGGATACAATTTCTTCACCATTGTAGCTTTCATGGTTAACACCCATGACGAACATTTTGGTGTCGTCTTTTGAGGGAGCAGACATGATGACTTTTTTGGCGCCGGCAGTAATGTGTTTGCCAGCGGTTTCCTTGGTCAGAAAAAGGCCGGTTGATTCGACAACGTATTCAGCGCTGACTTCGTTCCATTTAAGGTTCGCGGGGTCTTTTTCGCTGGTGACGCGGATCTTTTTGCCGTTTACCACGAGGTGTCCGTCTTCAACCTTTACGTCACCGCTGAAGCGACCGTGGGTCGAGTCGTATTTGAGCATATATGCCATATAACTGGCGTCGATCAGGTCGTTAATGCCGACTATTTCTATTTCGGGGTGGGCCATTGCAGCACGGAAAACCAGGCGTCCAATGCGTCCAAATCCGTTGATTCCTATTTTCTTAGTCATACATCCTCCAATAATTTATTTGAATCGTCGCAAATCAAAAATTTGCGATAGAAAAACGCTGCCCCATTTTTACTTTGGGGCAGCGTCTGTTGTCAAGCATGAATTTCAGACTGGCTGATACTCTTAGTTATCAAGATTCTTTTTGAACGACGCGAGTTGCTCCTTGAGCAGGTCACCAATAGTGTCTGAAAAGCCGGTTTCTGATTCGGCCTGATATTTTTTGAGTTCCTTAACGTCGCTGTCTATGCTGGCTTCTTTGATTGAGAGCTTGAGGCGGCGATTTTTGCGGTCGAGTTCAAGAACCTTGTAGGTCACAGTTTCGCCCTGCTTAACCACTTCAGAAGGAGCGCTGACACGCTGAGAAGACAGCTGAGAAATGTGTACAAAGCCAACGACGTTTTCGGTGACTTCGATTTCGATGCCATTCTCGAGCAGATTAATGACTTTACCCTGATGAACGCTGTCTTTGCAGAACTTGCGTTCGACATCACGCCAGGGGTCATCTTGCATGCGGCGCAGTGATAGACCGATTTTCTGCTTGTTTCTGTCGATTTCGTAGACCATTACGGTTACTTGATCGCCAACCTTAAGGGCTTCGGCCGGGTTTTCGACTTCATTCTGCCACGAAAATTCAGAAACGTGCAGCAGGCCTTCAAGACCGCTTTCCAGCTGAACAAATGCGCCGTAGTTTACAATATTCTTAATGACGCCGGTTACCTGGTCACCGACTTTGTAAGTATAATCTACAGTTTCCCATGGGTCAGTGGTGGTTTGCTTGAGTCCGAGAGATAGGCGATGGTTGGCTGAGTCGATGTTAAGAATCTTAACGCTGACTTCCTGGCCCTTCTCAAGAACTTCTTTGGGGTGGTTGATCTTTTTGACCCAGTCCATGTCAGAGACATGCAGAAGTCCTTCAATACCCTGCTGGATTTCGATGAAGGCACCAAAATCAGTCATGTTGTTAACCTTACCGGTCACCACATCGCCGATTTTGAATTTTGCAGTTACTTCATCCCACGGGTGTGGGAGGCATTCTTTGTAAGAGAGAGAGATTCTCTTCTTTTCTTTGTCGATTTCTTTTACAACGATATCGATCTCGGCGCCGGAAGCGACAACTTCGCTGGGGTGCTTGATGTTGCGAGCCCATGACAGATCAGAAATATGAACGAGGCCTTCGATGCCTTCTTCAAGTTCTACGAAAGCGCCGAAATCCATGAGATTCTTAACGCGACCGGGATATTTCTGGCCAACCTTGTAGCGGCCGTCAACGGTTTCCCAGGGGTTGTCTTTTTTCTGTTTGAGTCCGAGGCTGATTTTGCCTTTTTCGATATCCATCTTCAAAATTCTGGCTTCAACTTCTTCACCTGGTTGAATTACTTCGCGCGGGTTTGAAATTACTGACCAGCTCAGGTCGTTGCGGTGAATCAGGCCTTCAACGCCTTCGCCAAGATCAACAAAAGCGCCGTATTCAACGATTCTTGAAACGGTACCGGTGATCATATCGTCGACATTGAATTTTTCAAAAAGTTCAGTTTTGCGCTTGTCGCGAACCTTGTCGAGGATAGCGCGTTCAGAAACCACAACGTTTTTGCGGCGGCGGTCAAATTCGGTGACCAGCATCGGAAAAGTCTTGCCAATGCTTTCTTTGGCGTTTTTGCCATGAGAAAGCTGACTCTGTGGCAGGAAAGCCCTTACGCCCTTGATATCAACATTGTAGCCGCCCTTGATGCGTTCGGTTACAGTAGCTTCGATCGGGGTTTTGTTTGTAAAAGCGTCGTTGATTTCGTCCCACGAGCCAAGTTCCTTGGCGCGGCGGAAAGAAAGCATCAGCTGGCCGTGGCCATCATCAACCTTTTTCACGTAAACTCTGATCTGGTCGCCGACGTTGAACTTGTCTTCTTCGCCGTCGAATTCTTCGATTGGCACGATGCCGTCGGACTTGTAGCCCAGATCGACATAAACGCCGGACTGATTCTTCTCAATTACAGTTCCGGTTACAATTGCTCCTCTGGAGATTGTTCGGAACTCGCCACTGAGAGCTTCCTCCATGGTCATTAGGCTCTCCATGGTCTCTTCAGCCGGTTCCTGTGGTGTGTTTGTCATATTGACTTCGGTCATACGTTCCTCCATTGGGATCAATTTGTCCCGGGTATTAGTTACAATTATGATAATCCGATCGACAACCTGTTGGATGTTCAAATCGGTGGTATCCAGATAAATGGCGTCTTTAGCCTGCTTCAGCGGCGCAAATTCTCGGTTCGAATCGTATTCGTCGCGGCGTGCTATTTCCTGCTGAAGAGTTGCAAGGTTCGCGTCAAAGCCTTTGGCTTTAAGCTCCTCGTATCTTCGGCGGGCCCTTTCTTCGATAGACGCAGTAAGAAAGATTTTTATGCGAGCCTTGGGGAAAACAACCGACCCGATATCGCGCCCGTCGACCACCCAGTTGCCATGCTGGCCAATCTGGCGTTGCAGTTCGGTCATGCATTGGCGCACTCCCTGGTCGGCCGCTACCTCAGAAACGTGGCGTGCTACCTCGGGTTTGCGAATGTCGTGGGTTACGTCGAGATCGTGCAGGTAAACAGACGGAAAAGAACTGCCGGTCTTCTCTTCGAAACGCAGGCCACTTTCGCTCGCACAACGATAAAGCTCTCTGGTGTTAGAAAACGCAACGTTTTCCTGCAGGGCTTTAAGTGTGATTGCACGATACATTGCCCCGGTGTCGAGGTAACTGTACCCAAGTTTTTCGGCAACCGTTCGGGCTACCGTACTTTTGCCTGCTCCAGCCGGGCCATCTATGGCAACGACTTCACAACATTCTGTCTGATTAGGTGAATCCAAGACTCGAAAAAGGCTCCTTTTGATCGTTGCCTGTGAAAATAACAAACAACTAATGGGCGATAGTGTACATGATCTCGTAAAAACTTGCAAGAAAAAAAAGGCGGATGCTCAGTTATTTGGTTGCGCACATTTGCTCAGGATTGTAAAAAAATTTGGGAAAGAAATATTTATGCTGTCAGTATTTGTTACTTCGAGGCCTCTGCGGCTGTTGAGAGCCATAATTGCAAAGCTCATGGCAAGCCGGTGATCATTGCATGAGTCGAGTCTGACCCTTTCGCATATTTTGGCCGGGCCGCTGATCTCAAAACCATCCGGGTATTCCTGGCAGTCAACACCGGCGATTTTAAGCTGACTGATCAGGTCGCGAATGCGATCTGTCTCTTTATGGCGCAGCTCGCTGGCACCCCTCACTCGCGAAATGCCATTTGCGAAAGCCATGGCAATGGCTAGTGCTGGTAATTCGTCGATCAATGCAGGTATCTCAGCTTTGTCTATGTCGGTTGCGCTGAGGCAGGCGCTATTTACGCTCAGATTTCCGCGTGGCTCCCATACTTCTGAGATAATATGTTCTTTGACTGAGGCGCCCATTCGCTGCAGAACTTTTAAAAAACCTGTTCTGGTCGGGTTTAACAATACATTTTTCAGGATAAGCTGACTGTCTGGTAATATGCTGGCGGCAACCGCAAAAAAAGCAGCGCTGCTGATATCGCCGGGCACTGCAAAACTGTGATTGCCGGTCAGTTTCGTTGGTCCTTCGAGGCAGATGCTGCCAGAATCCAATTCAACAGGTAAATTGAGCTGTATGAGAAGTCGCTCTGTGTGATCTCTACTGGCATATCGCTCGAAAATCTGCGTTTTGCCCTTCGCCTGCAGAGCAGCCAGTAATATCGCTGACTTAACCTGAGCTGAACCGGTTTCGTTGGCAAATTCAATTGCCCGCAACGAGTTGCTACCTGTGATTGTAAGCGGCAATCGACCATTCTTTGCAGAGCTGATTTGCGCATTCATTGCTGACAGTGGTCCGACTATCCGCTGCATCGGTCGTCGACTCAGCGATTCGTCGCCAATAAGACTGTGTCTGCCGGCCCGACCGGTCAGAATACCTGCCAGCAGTCGTGCTGTTGTGCCAGAATTGCCGCAATCTATTATGGTATGGTCGTGCGGCTCTTTGCTGATAAAACTTTGCAACAATACTTTATTGTTGCTGTAGCTGATTTTGACTCCGAGTTGCGTGGCGGCCAGCAGGCTACTTTTTACATCTACACAGTCAGATAGATTGGTTATCTCGATCTGCCCTTCATTTAGCAGTGAAATCAGGGCAAGTCGGTGTGAAATCGACTTGTCGCCGGCAAATTCAAGTTCGCCGGTAACTCTGGCTGCCGCGCCTACGTGCATATCACTACTTGATTGGCTTGCCAAGCATTATTGCAAGAATCTGGTCGTCGGTTTCGACCATGCCTGGAGCTGCGATTAAACCTATATTGGCCAGACTCGACTCAAGGTTCTCGCCAAGAACGCCATTGGTGGTGGGCAGTTTGAGGCCACGCATTGCCAACATTGCTGCCTGAAAAGCTGAATCAACAGCACAGATCAGCTTTATCGCGCAGCCAACCTTGGCCCCGTCGCAGATAATTCCAGTGATGCTGCCAACCATGGTGTTGACCGCTGCAGTTGCTATTTCGAGATTGCCACCGAGCAGGTAAGTTGCCCCGGCAGTAAGACCGATACCAGAGCAGACTACACAGCCGCACATTGCCGAGAGCGTGCCTGAATGATGCTTGAGTATGCTGGTGATTGCGTGACTTATGGCCAGAGCCTCGCTAAGCTTATCTTCGTCGGCCTTTACATGTTTGGCGAGAACGTGCAGTGGCAGAGTGATAGTCAGTCCCTGATTGCCTGAGCCTGCTGAAGTCATGACCGGCAGATCGCAGCCCGACATCCGCGCATCGACCGCTGCTGAAGTAAGGGCTTTCGCTTTATTGATTACGTCATTGCCCAGCCAGCCTTGCTGCATGAGGTCACGGTAAATGTTACCGATCTTTAAAAAACCGTCATTGCCCATACCAGCTTCGGCGACCCGCAGATTCATATCTATGCCGTTGAGCATGTGTTGCCGCATCTTTGGTGAAAGCTCGTGAATGTTGTTCCAGATGTTGGCGATCGAGGTGGCGGCAAGAGCCTGGCGCTCCTTTAAAAGTTTGCCAGAACCCGAATCGCCGGTATTATCCGATTTAAACATGATTTCGCCATTCTTTTCGAGCAATACGCAGTTCTCGTGGCTGCCTTGAATGATGCAGCGGCCTGAATTGCCGGCTTTGTCTTCGACGAGTGCATCGACGAATAGCCCGTGCTTCTCGGGCACCAGTTCAATAGCCACGCGATCCTGTGCGACAAAGTCACGCGACTGCTTCAGCCAGTCTTCATTCATGCCTTCGAGCAGCGTCAGGTTCGGCTCACTTCCCTTGGCAAAACAGCCGAGAGCTGCCGCAAGTGGAATTCCGCGCTGGCCACCGGTGCCGGGGATGCCGACTTCCATGGCGTTTTTCAGCAGATTAGTTGAGAGACGAAGGGTTACGCGTCTGGTTGAACCAGCGGTAAGATGTCTGGCTTTGCAGGCTGCCAGAGCTATGGTTATTGGTTCAGTGCAGCCGAGAGCTGCTTTGATGTCGAGTTTAAGCGTGCGTTCAAGTTGTGTAAGACTCATGCGATCCCTCCTGTTGAAAACATCTGACTCTAGCACAAAGCCGCCGCCGAAAACAACCTCATGTAATCGTGGGTGTTGCCTTGTATTGCAGATATTGAATCTGCTGCCAATGTTTACCGGATAAAGAAATAGACAAATCTGGAAACGCTGGATTCAAATACTTCGTATTAGTAGATATGAGGATTATTGCAAATATTGTTATACCAAATGATAATGTGTTAAATTGAGTTCAGAGACTTTTATATAGCTCGGATTGAGCTAGTAGTAATTGCTTTGATGGACTTTTTGGAGAAGGAACATTATTGTTGCCAGCGACGATTGGTTCTTATTGCTGCGGTCGTTTTGATCTGCCAGACTAATGGGGGGGGATTTTGAACAGATTACCGTCAAATAGAGGTATGGTGTTGCCTCTTAGTCTTTTGGCTATAATAGCGGTTCTGGGACTGGTTGCAACCTTGGGCAGTCTGAACCAGGGCGTTAAAACCCAGATATATCGTAGTAACAATAATCAGCTGTCTTTTCTTATCGCCTATTCGGCTTTTTCCAGAGTGTGCGCAAAGACACATTCGTTTTCATGGGCGAACAGACCATTTTTGACAGAGCCGTATACGGAAACAAAAGTAGCTTTGCAGGGCGGGCATTACGATCTTTTGGTAGAGGATACTGTGGGGAAAGATCACCAGGCCGACGTCTATATTCGTACCCATCTTGCCGGGATTTCACGCGTGTATTTCTGGCGCATCAGGTTTAATGAAGATCTTCTCGATATCTCAAACAGCATAATAGTCGAACTTTATGCAACCCCAGACGTTATAGATTACCCGACTGTCAATGGTTCACGCACTATTGCCGGAAAGGTCGATAACATACTGGTAAAAAGAGCTGCCAACCAGAAAAAGTCTAACCAGATGGCAGTTGAACTTGTTCAGGGCAACAACATTCAAAGCGTTGTTCAAAAACTCAATGGTCGAGTTCCGGAAGATTTTCAGCAGAACTGGCCGGTTTCATCCGTTGAGGAAGCAATGGACAATAAAAATCCCGTAGAGCCGGCCGACCTCGCTCCTCCGCTGGTTGAAGAAAAGCCAAGCGCAACTGGTCCAGGTCCGACGTCAGCTGGAAACACGTATACTTCAATGACCGGTAATCAAATTGATGAACTGTCAGCAAAACTTATCAAGGCGTCTGATGAACTTGTTGATGCTACTGACAAGGCCTGGAACGAAATTGACGCAAACGGAATTGACGGACTTGATGCCGCGCAGGACTACTGGCAGAAGGCCGCAGAGGCAAAGAGTGAAACTTACTCGACCTTGGGTAGTCTGGTCACGGAATCAAAAATCGGGATTGGTGAGGCGCCAAGCGCTGAGGCTCAGACTGCAATGGAAGAAATGGTGTCCCAGACTGTTGTTGCTGGCATGAGCGGGATTGCCGAGGCCATTGTCCGAAGTTTCAAGTCTATTGACACTGATAATCATCAATATCTCAATAGCCTGCCAGATTCTACCGCAGTTCAGGGTTTGCTTGATGATTGGAAAGCCGCTGCCGAATGGACTCAGCAAGACCTCGACAAGCTGACTGGCCTGGCCTCTGATATCAGTGGCTACAGTAAGGCACCGGAAGTCGCACAGGCCATGGCAGATGCTTTGACCAGCGTCAATGCGAGCCTGAAGATTATTAATGCTGCTGTAGCAGCTGCAGAAGCCAGACTGGCAGAATTGCTAGGGCAGGAAGCAGCAGCAGCTGACAACACTCAGCCATGAGAAGATCTTCCCGCCAGGCTTTTACACTTATCGAGATAGTTGTAGCAGCTGGATTGGTAGCGCTTGTTGGCGTTATTTCCATGCGATTATTCAGCTCGATCGGCACCACTCAACAGAATCTTTCACAGCAGGCAATGCTGCAGATGGACTCTCGCAAGGCTTTCGATAACATCGTCGATCAGATACGTATGGGTACTGATATTGTCAGACCCACTACCGGTGAAACGTTGCCATATATGATTTTTAAGTAACTGCTCAATAACTCGGGGTTTGACACCACCCAAGTTTTATGATTCTGCTCGTTCCTGTTAATATTGAGATTTATGATGAATTGCACAGGGTTATTTTCTTTGCCATATCGGTAATTAC
>Ga0180007_10000960_pt1 | contig 42345 bp, 56 predicted proteins | sample MM_PC_MetaG_FD_121122 | JGI IMG/M metagenome (GOLD analysis project Ga0180007, IMG submission 121122) | Groundwater microbial communities from the Aspo Hard Rock Laboratory (HRL) deep subsurface site, Sweden - MM_PC_MetaG | ecosystem: Environmental > Aquatic > Deep subsurface > Groundwater... | reverse complement strand
CATGGGGGATCAACTGGGTGATGTGCTTTATCACCTGGGGCAACACCCGACAGAAGCGGCTAAAATTGCAGCCATGAATCCGACTCAGCAAGTCAAGGAGATCGGGAAATTGGAGGTGAGATTAGCCACCACATCACCCAAGAAAACATCAGCGGCTCCGGCTCCCGTCCCCAAAGTTGGAAGTGGTCCTTCGCCCCCAACCAAGTCCGCCGAGGACATGACACGCGGGGAAAGAATGGCTAAGTGGGAAGCGGACCGCCGCAAAAGATTAGGAGCATAACATGTCCGATTCTTTCTTAACTCATTCGATGATTGCGGATCGTGCCCTGTTTGACCTACAGAATGAACTCACGTTCAGCCGTAACGTGTACAAAGGCTACAACTCCGAGTTCAAGTCCGTGGGCCGATTCAAAAAGGGGAACAGTGTCACCATCGCTCTCCCCAACAAATTCCGGACCAAAACCGGACCCACCCTGGACGTCGTGGATGTTCAGGAAGGATCGACCACGATTACCGTGGACGAGCACCAGTTGGTGGGTATGGACTTTCTGGAGACGGATCTCACCTTCGAAATCGAGGATTTCTCCCGGAAATACATCCGACCGGCTACCATCGCCCTCGCCAACAAAGTGGACGCGGACGGGTGCGAGGAGTATGTCAACGTGTACAATATGGTCGGCACCCCCGGCACCACCCCCAGCACCTTTGGGGTTCTGGCCGATGCCGCCGTCCGTTTCTCCAATGAGGCCATCCCCAAGGAAGATCGTGTGGCCGTCCTGTCCCCCAAGGCCCTGTGGTCACTGGCCGATGGGGAACTCAAAGGGGTGTTTGCCCCCGGCATGGTCGAGAGTCTGCTCCGTAAGGGATTCTCCGGGCGCTACGCCCTCATGGACTTCTTTGAGGATCAAAACATCACCACCCATACCGTGGGTGCTCACAGCGGAACCCCCGTCATGAACGGTGCCACCGCTGAAGGTGCCACCGCCCTTAATATCGACGGATGGCCCAATACCACCACCGTCCTGAAAAAGGGCGACATCTTCACCATCGCCGGGGTTTACGGTGTTAACCCCGTTTCGGGCAAGGTGTGGGAAGGCAACGAGCTTCGCCAGTTCGTGGTTACGGCAGATGCCATCTCCAATGGGTCCGGGGAAACCGCAGTATCCATCGCTCCCAAGATCTACTCCAGCGCGGCCACCGAAGATTACCTCCCGTACCAGACCGTGGGTACCCTCCCGGCCAATGGCGCGGCCATCACTGTCGTGGGTACGCTCTCCACCGGCTACCCGCAGAACCTGCTCTTTCACCCCAACTGCTTCGCTCTTACCATGGTTCCCTTTGAGCGTCCCAAGTCGGCGGGTCAGAGCGTTATGTGGGCGCAAGCGTCCGACCCCCAGATGGGTCTGTCCATCACTGTCGCCACGGCCTACGACATCACCAACTACAAGGAGAACACCCGTCTTGACATTCTGTACGGGTGGGATACGCCGCAGCCCGAATACGGTATCCGCCTCGTGGGTTAATCGGCCCCTGGTCGGTGTGAACTTCACTGGGGGGAGTAACTCTCCCCCCATTTTTAAGGAGAAACCTCATGAACAGACTTTCACGATTACTCATTCCGACCTTGGCGGTCATCCTTATTTGCGCTGCCCTGTCCCAGGCCGGAATTCAAGATCGGTTCAGCGGGATTGAACTCTTGCCCCGCAATCTCATCCTTTTCCCCCAGATTGCAGCCCCGGACGGAAATCCCACTACTGATCAGGGATGGCTCTATGTCAAGGACAACGGGGGAAATACCAACCTTTATTTTGAGGATGACGCCGGTACAGTCACCAGCCTCACCGCTTCAGCATCTGGGGTAGCCAACCTGGACGAAGCCTATGACGGTGGGGGAGCCGGTGCTGGTCGTGCCATTTCCGTTGACCAGGGTCCGGTGCTGCTCACTGGAACCAACGCGGTCAACAACACCCTGGAGCTTACGGGTTCTGGGTCCGGTCACCTCCTCAACTTCACCAACACCGGTACGGGTCGTGATATCAGCGGCACATCGGCAAGCTGGTACTTTACCAGCGCCGGGGTGCTCAGTCTTGCCAATGGCCTCACCATCGACAATGGCACCAATAACGTCCTGGAGATCAACGAAAACTCCGAGGATTTGCTGCTCACCTTCGGCACCAATCTGCTCGATCTGTCCACCACCACCGGAATAGTCCAGATTGACCTTTTTGATGGTGCCGCCACTACGATCACCAAAGCAGCGGACGGAGCGGCTGACGATATTACCATCTCCGTGACCGGTGCTCAGAATTCCAGTCTCCATTTGGCCTCATCTGGAACCGCAGCTGACGCCATCACCCTGATTACCTCCGCTGGTGGTATCGATATCACCGTCGCGGGAGCTGCAGCCGGTGAGGATATTGACATCTCCACCAACACCTCCATCAACCTCGCGGCCACTGAAGACGCTGGAGCTGCCATCTACCTGCTTACCAACGGTGGAACCAGCGAAACCATGGTCCTGACCAACACCCAGGGTACGTCCGACGCAGCCATTGATATTAACGCCACGGCTGGCGGAGTGGATATCGATGCTGGTAAATCGGTCAATATTACTTCGGCTGAAGCCCAGGCTGATGCTGTGGTTATTGCAGCCTCCACCGCTGTAGGTGGAATCGACATCACCTCCAATGCGGATATTGACATTACCACCACCGGAGCAGCCGGGGAGGACATATCCCTGGTCAACACAGGGGGATCCATTGTCCTATCAGCCACCGAAGCCATTGCAGACGCTGTGTCCATCGCAGCCAGTGCTGGTGGGATTGACCTTACCTCTGCCGCCACCTTTGATATTGACATTACGGCTACCGGGGGAAAAGTCCTGGTTACACCCTCTGAAGCCGCTGCCGATCAGTTCAAGGTGGACGCTACGGGTGTGGTAGCTGGTTACGCTGTCGTCTTGGAAACCTCTGATGGTGGAGTCCAGATCAATGCTGACGGTGCCGCCAATGGGGATATTGCCATTGACGCTGCCGACGACATGACCCTGACTGCAGCCGGTGATCTCACCACCGCAGTTACGGGGACGCTCACCGTCACCGGATCCTTTGTCTATGGTGGGGTTCAGGACATTGCAGCCGGGGGAACCACCACGGCTGTCGTTCTTACCAATCAGGTGGTCACAGTGGGTGCGGATGCCGGGGGCGATATCGTCACTATTGCCAATGGTACAGCCGGTCAGATCCTGTATCTCATCTGTGCGGATGCCAGTGGAACCACCACCATTACCCCCGCCACTTTTAATGGGGGGACCAGTATTACCTTTGATGCTGTTGGTGATTCGGTCACCCTGGTCTACGTCGCCACGTTGGGATGGTCCATCGTGGGTGGAAACTCGTATACCATCGTCGCCTAAACCCCGCTTGGGCTGCCAGGAGCGTCTTTTTTCCTTTCCTGGTAGTCCAATGGGTTGTGACAAGCTGAACGAGTTGCGTTGTGCGTTCTTGCGGTTGTGCGTTGTGCGTTGTGCGTTGTTGCGTTTACATTAACGGGAGGGTACACAGATGGCAAAAACAAAAGTAGATCATTACAAATCAGCCCCAACATGGCTTTATCGAGCGGGTGAGTCCAAGCTGTTCACCACTCAGGAAGCCGTGGATCAGGCATGGAAAGAGGGGTGGCACGGGCCTGGGGATTCCTACGACGCCGCTGGTCCCCTGTCCCTCCAGACCTTTGAAACCAAGGGGGACCTCAAACGGGCCGTGGCCGATGTGTATCCTGATCTCACCATCAACACTAGTCGTGCCATGGCTACGTGTATGGAGCGGGTGCGTAATCACGAAATCGACCTGGGCATCATTGAAGGCGACAAAACCGGGGACGAGTCCGACCAAACCGAGGAGTAACCCATGTCAGTTTCAGCAAATGATCTGATGGCCGATGCCCTGGTTGAGATTGGGGTGCTCCATCCGGGGGAAGCGGCTAAAGCGTACCAACTGTCCACCGTGTACAAGCGGCTACTCCGGATGATTGAGTCGTGGTCCACCGAAAATCTGATGGTGGTAGCGGACACCTTGGAGTCGTTCGTTCTCGTCGCTGGAACTGGTGAGTATACCTGGGGGACGGGGGGAACGTTCAACTCCTCTCGACCCCTGGAGCTTAAAGACGGGTGCTTCTATCGAGACGGGGATACGGACTATCCAGTCGCCCTTAAATCCCTGGACGTGTACAGGCGCATCGTGGACAAAAGCGGGAGTGGGAGTCCGGACATCATCGCCTATTCCCCGGAGTTTCCGTTGGGCAAGGTGTTTTTGCATCCTGTCCCCAGCTCCGCTTTCACCCTGTACGTCCAGTCGTCTAAACCCCTGTCATCTTTCACTGACAGGACCACGGCTGTTACGTTTGAGCCGGGAATGGAACGGGCACTCATGACCAATCTGGCCGTGGAGATATCCTCCGCCTTTGGTAAGAGTGTCAGTCCTGAGTTGAGCTATTTGGCCACCACGTCTAAGCAACTCCTTATGGCACGTAACTCCACCCAGGTTTCAGTAATGCAGACCCCCCAATTTTTTGACCTGATGGGGTAAGGAGGACAAAATGGCAACAAAGAAAAAGATAGGCGTTAAGAAAAATGCAAAACCGAAGGCAAAACCTGCTACGGCGGAAGTACCGTCCGGTTACAGGGAACCAAAACGGGTTAGTATCCAGAAAGCATCCAACGGGTTCGTAATCTCCACTTATGGACCCAATGGTGAAAAGATCCAGGTGGCTAAGACTCAAGCTGAGGCCAACAAAATTGCCGGGAGTATGTTAAGTGGCTGACAAAACCAAACGACTTGAGATCCCATTCACTGGTCCCACCTACCAGAACAAGTCCCTGTTCTCAGCAGCCCAGCGCTGCGTTAATTTCTTCCTTCGCCCCTACCCCGACTTTAATCCGGCCAATAAGGGCGAACTGAAGTACATGCTGGTGGGGACCCCCGGGCTTGTTCAGCTTGCCGATCTGGGGAATGATGGTCCGGTACGTGGATCCCTGGCCTACAACGGATTCCTATATGTGGTGAGTGGATCCACCCTGTTCCGCGTGGATCAGTACTGGGCCGTGACCACTCTGGGAGCGGTGGAAGGTGGAACGTTACCAGTGGGGATGGCCACCAACGGGGTCGATGTGGTGGTGGTATGCTCAACCAAAGGCTACTCCTACATCTTAGCCACCGGAGTGTTTGCCCAGATCACCGACGCCGATTTCCCAGGTGGCAACAGTATAGCCTACATTGATGGTTACTACTTGGTTAACGAACCCGAATCCCAGCGAGTGTGGAGATCCGAGTTTAATGACGGGACCACGTGGGAGTCACTCCAGTTCTCCTCTGCTGGCGCTGATCCCGACCTACTGGTTGCTGTGTTTGCGGATCACGGGGACCTGTGGCTTTTTGGGGAGAACACCTCCGAACCCTGGTATAACACTGGGGGGTCCGGATTTAACTTCGCCCGTATCTCTGGAGCCAAGGTTGAGATGGGTACCCCTTCCATCTTCGCTCATACTGCCATTAACAACTCCATCTACCTTCTTGGGCAGGATAAGAATGGGCACGGTCAGGTCCTCCAGATATTGGGTCGTCAGCCCACTGTAGTATCCACACTCCCCATCGACTACTTCATCAACCAGGAGGAGCTGGGGGAAGCGTCCATGATGGCGTACCAGCAAGAGGGGCATGCATTTGTGGTGCTCCACCTACCCACCCGTACTCTGGTTTTTGACTCTGTAGTAGGCCAATGGCATGAACGATCCTCCAGAGTGGGGGGAGTGGACGGGCGATGGAGAGCCAACACCCATTCCTTCTTTAATGGGGTGAATGTGGTGGGGGATCTCCACGATGGAATCATCTATTCCCTTGATCCGGACGTGTACACCGAGGGGGATGAGCCAATTATCTCCTACAGGATCTCCCAGACGCTACGCTATCTCCAGTCCAGGGTTACCTATTGGGGGATCCAGATTCTGTTCCAACCAGCGGTGGGCCTCGTGAGCGGTCAGGGTAGTGATCCCGTAGCTCTTCTTTCGTGGTCGGATGACGGGGGGGCCACTTGGTCGAACGAATATGACGTGAGCCTGGGGAAGATTGGGGAGACACTAAACAGGGCGTGTTGGACCAATCTGGGGCAGGGGATCAACCGAGTCTTCAAGGTTCAAGTGTCCGATCCAGTGTACCGAGTCATTCTTGGGGCCATGGCTGACGTGGAGGTGGACAAGTGACAAGCAATTTATCATTTCCCAGCATGCCGCGAGTGGATATGTTCAAGGGTGTGGGGTCCATGTCCCTGGAGTGGCAGAACTTTTTCCGTGACCTGTTTACCCGTGTTGGGGCCAGTGAGGCGATGACCAATGTGGAACTTGAGGCTGAGGCAGTAGGTGATCAGTCCAACTCAGTAGCTGGGTTGTTTAATACCCCGGCTAACACTTCGGATAAAACAGACCAATTGAGCTATTTAACCCCAAGTGATCCCAAACACTACATTAGTACGGATGACATAGATGTGTTGAGATACTTGGATCCAAGTGATACCAGATTGTCCAAAGTAGTCAACGTCATAAAAAAACTGGAAGCATTACTGTACTCGTTTCCAGGATGTGAAGTTAAAAGTGGGGGACTGTTATTTGAGCAGTTTATTCAGGCCGTGGAGCCGTTCAAATATTTCCTCCCCCAGACGGTATGGGACGACCTATACTTTGAAATAGCACCAAAAACGGTGGGGGCGGGTAAACCCACACTTGCCAGTTTCTCAGGTAACATTAAACAGTGGACCATGGCAGTTGGTGACATCACAGAGCTAAGACCTGTAGAGATTAAGCATAACGGGAAAGAAGGTTCCCCAATTGAGGTACACGTCCACTGGGGGACCAATGGTGTGGACGGTACGAATCGTGGGGTGAAATGGGAGATTGACTACACTTGGGCCAATACGCTAATAGAAGGTGGAACTACAGCCTTTGCTGCAGCCACCACAGTTTCAGCAGAAACTCAAATTCCGGCCAACACTCCGGACAAAACCCACATGTACACCAGTGTGGTTACATTTACCCCAACTGGTGGAAAAATTGGTTCCAACATTTTAATGAGTCTGAAGCGTATAGCGTCAGTGACCAACCCCACCCCTACCTCCAGTCCCTGGGTTTTTATGGTCGGGGTTCACTACGAAATTAACACTGTGGGGAGTAGGACCATAACGAACAAATAGGAGAAAGCCATGGGAACCACACTAAAAAATGCATATCTTGGACAGCCTGGAATAGCGGATACCACATTGTACACGTGTCCGGCTGGTACGACAGCACGGGTGTTAAAATGTACCATGACAAATGACACCACCACTGTGGTTACTGTGAGCATGCACAAGGTGGAATCGGGAGGGGCCGTGGGAGATGACCGGCTGGTAATGAATGCCAAATCCCTGGGGAGCCGGGAAACGTACGAATGTCCTGAGGTGGTGGGGCAAGTGTTGGACGCTGGGGATCTGATCAGTGCCATCGCTGGAGTGGCTGCTCAAGTGACAGTGAGCCTTGACGTGGTTGAGATCGTATAGGGGGAGTCATGGGAATCGGAGCAGATGGAGACGCTGGAGGGTTTGGCGGGGAAAGTGGGAGCGCCGCTGCCAATGAGGGAGCCAACAGTAGTTCTGGTGGTGGTGGGAGTGAAGCCCAAAATGCTGCTATCGATGCTGCCCTGAGCGGGTTTTTCGGTGAGATTGACAATGCAACCACCGGAAACGAAGCCACGGATGCTATGATAGATGATGCCCTTAGCGGATTCTTTGATGACGTGGATAACCCGACCAGTAGCGGTAACATGTCCATGACCGCTAAGATAGGGGGAGTGATTGCTGGGCTACTGTCGGCTGCAGTTACTGGGAGTCTGTCTCTTGGAGTGACTGTGGGGCGTTTAGCCGCTATGGGACTCCAACGAGTGGACGCTCAGGCTTTGGTGGATAAGGTGTCCGTGGGAGCTGTCACTCCGGAACAGGCCACGTCCGCAGCCACCGCTGCCATCTCCGGAGACGGATCTGCCCTAACCAGTCTAGGGATATCAGGGGGAAGTGAGGGGGGTGCATACTCAGCTAATATCCTGTCCGATGCCGCCTCAGTTGCCTCTTCAGTAGCGGCTACGGCTCCCGTGTCCGAGGAGGAACTCCAACGTGAGTGGCTGAACACGAACCGGTCCGACATTCTGTCCGCCATTGAGCAGGGGACAATGGATATTGACACTGGGATCAATCAAGCTCTGGCATCCCTCAGCCCGTATGCCAATCTGGATGCGCTGAACCGTGAGGCTGCAATCCTGGAGGACCCCACTCTGATCCTGGACGATCCCAGCTTCCAGTTTAAGCTGAACCAAAAACTCAGCGACGTCAACAATGCCTTTTCGGTTGTGTCAGGCGGGGGTGTCACCGGCAATATGCTCATCGCCACGGAGGAGGAAACGCAGGGATTGGCTTCCACCGAACTTAACGCGGCCATTACCCGACTCCAACCATTCATCAACTTATCCAATCAGGCCCGAACTGCCATGGCCAACGTGGACACCCAGGGTGCTCAGGCCAAGGCCAACACCAAGGTGGGGGGTGTGACCCAACTGGCTGGGATCACCAACTCTGCAGCAGGTAATATGGCCAACTCAATTAACAGCGGGGCTAACCTTCAGGCCAACTCAATCATAGCCGGGGCAAACCAGGATGTGAATCGAATATCCGATATCACCAACGCCGCAACTCAACTTTCTCAGTTGTTTGTGTAGGGGGTCCTATGTTAGCAGAAATCATGGAATGGGTGGGTCCGATAGCCAGCATATGGGGTGCGGTCCAGGGGGCTGACATTGCCAAGGACGCCAACTCCCAGGCTACCCAAGTGAGCACTGGGGCCACTCAACGAGCCAACGCCCTGATGATGGAGTGGCTGGAGATCAACAGGTCCGATATAGCTGAGGCTGTCAAGAGTGGGACCGCTGATCTCGACACTGGGTTCACCCAGGCCATAGAACGTATCCAACCTTTCGTGGACACTGGAGCGGTCAACCGAGCCACTGATCTCGCCACCGGTAAGACTCCGGCCAGTGCAGATCCCAGCATCAAAGCTCAGACAGCTCAGGGAGCCGGTGCGGTTAACAATTTGGCTACTCGCATGGTGGGGGGTAAGAAGGATAAGATAGTGGACGCGGCCCTGGAGTATGGGAGCAACTACGCCTCCACGTTCCTGGACGCTGCCATTAACCGGACCTTACCCAGAGCTACCCGATCCCTTGAAGCCTCCACCAACATATCCAACATCCAGTCTGGTCTAGGCAGGGCCAAAGCCGACTTGGGGGTGGGGGGAGCCGCTAAGACCTCCAACATCACCGGGGGTGTCATCCCCAATGTGGCTGCAGGAATGGGGGATATCAATCTGACCAACACAGCGTCTGGGATTAATCGGGCCAACATCAATACCAATCTCACTTCGGATCTTCTTAACGTGGGGAACCAAGCAGCCGCTTTGTTCTCAAGAAAATAAAGGGTAGGTGACTATGCCTGTACTTCCTCAAGTAGATAGGGTCCAGATCCCCAATTTCGCTGCCACCATCATAGCTGGGAGAGAAGCCAAACGCAACGCGGCCCTGGACGAGCGGAAAATGGATATGGAGGGTCGTCGTCTGGATCAGGCTGACCGACGCATCGACATAGACGAGAGATCCACCAACACCACAATTGACGCCAACACTCTGAAGGCCACAACGGAGAAGGTCAAAGGTGAAAAGGAGAAGGTGGATCTCGCCATGTCTCTGTTTGGCCGTGCCAACAATGAACAGGCATTCAAGGTGGCGGGACAGCTTTTCCTCAAGCAGTACCCAGACGAGCGCCCATTCCTCAACTCACTTTTCCCCAACAGTCAGTATGACCAGGAGAAGGCTGACGGATTCAAGCGGATGCTGATCACCGCGTCCAAGCTGTCAGAAGACGCGGAGCTGAAGGGATTTTCCCCCGGATCTGACATCTACAAGGATGGAGTGAAGGTGGGGTCGGTCCCGTTCAAGCCGAAGGAAGACAAGGAGATCACCCCGTCTGCCATCGGCAAGCTCATCTCCGAGGCTGAGGCCACAGGGTCCACGTTTACTCCGGGGCAGAAGGGTAAGATCTACGCCGACGCCATTATCAAGTCCACCTCCATGTCCAAGGGTCAGAGCCTCACCGTCACCAAGGATGGAGAAGTGATCCTGGATCAGGGGGGTCAGCAAAAGGTGGATCGTCAGGCTCCGGGGATGGGCATCCCCGCCACCAACATCATCCAGAAACAACTGGTCGATGCCACGTCGGGAATAGCCCGACTCTCCCAGATTGAGCAGACCTTCGATAAGAACTTCACCACCATACCTGGGAAGTTTAAGGCTGGGTTTCTCAACCTCAAGGATAAGATGACGGGGGAATTGACCGGGGATGAGGCCGACTTCATGACGAAGCAGTCCACCTTCGCCCAGAACGCCATCGAGAATATCAACCTGTACATCAAGGAGATCACAGGAGCACAGATGTCGGAGGCTGAGGCCGACCGACTGAGAAAGGCCGTGGCCGATATTGGGGATTCATTTCTAGCCGGGGATGGACCCGTCCGATTTCAATCCAAGCTCAATAACCAGATGAAGAAACTCCGCATGTCAGTGGCCCGTCTCCACTGGGCCAACAGTAACGGATTGCAGGTCCAACGAAACAAGGCCGGAAATGTAGTGGCCTTTTTTGACGATCAGGGTAACACCATCGAGATGGAGTCCATGCCTGACATTATCAACAAACGGGCTGCTGAGATAGGTGAGGAGCTGAAGAAGACCGGAATCAAATCTGATCTGATCAACGCTGCTGTGCGTAAACGTGTAGCCCAGGAATTTGGGCTGATCCCCAAATAAGGAGTGGTTATGGCTGGTGAATTTGACATTGCTGAAGACATCCTGAGCGGAACCCAGGCCGAAGCGTCACCGGTCCCCGCACCCCTCCCGGATGTGGCAACCGCTATTTTGGGTGAGAATGCCAGAGCCGGTTTTAGGCCCACAGGTTCCATCTCCACCATAACCGGAAAGCCTATTGAGGAGTTGGACCCTACATCCCCAGATCCCCCTGACTTTTCCACCGTGTACAAGGCCAGCCTGGTCAAGGACTACGAGGCCAAGAAGAAGATTTACGCTGAGGCGCGGGGCGTGTCCGTTGACCGCTACGGTATTAAAGACGGTGAGGTGGTATGGCTGGACGAGTCCGGAGTGCTCCGATCCGAGGAATCCCGGCTCCCGCATGAGGCGATCAAACGCCTTGTGGCCTCCGGTACGTCTCCCGAAGTCGTCGGTGGGGTCGTGGGATCGGTGGGGGGGCCAGCGGGCGCTGCTGCTGGTGCGATGGGCGGGGAGACGGTACGACAGGCTATCGCGGGTCTTGCGCTGGGTGATCCCCAGACGGCATGGACCAACATCTTCCGGCTGGGAGGTGAGGGGCTGCTGTCCTTCGTTGGAGAGTTGGCGGGGCGCGGAGTGATTAACACGGCCAACAGACTGTTGGGGATTGGAAAACCGGGGGCCAGAGCAATCAAAAAAGCGCTGGGCGATGAGGTGGTGGACTTTCCCGCCATGGAAGCTGTACAAAAGACGGCTAAACACTTTGATATTGACCTGAATGTGGCGCAATCGACCAAGAGCCGCAACCTTGCGGCCAAGATAGAGTTCCTGCGCTCACTACCCCAATCGGAGGAGGTGGTGAAAGCGGTGGACACGCTGCAAAATGAGCAATTGGAGAAGGCCATCCCCAAGTTTTTGAGGGAGACGTTTGGTGATGGTGGAGGGAGCCTGGAGGTGGGGCGGGACTTGAGCAAAGCAGCCGAGACAGCGGTGGGTGATCTGAAAAAGAGACGGGGGGCGATGACTAAGCCCCTGTACGAGAGAGCGTTTGCCGGGGCACCTTCGGGACCCAAGTTTGCTAAAAAACCGGGAAGGGTATATGGATACTGGGCTGATGTATATGGGGACATGTCTAAGACTTTCAATATGGAAACAGGAGAGGGCCTTAGATACACAGTATCCATGGATGACGGACCTGAAGCATTTATATCTGATGTGTTTGCACCAGAGAATTTAAGGGGGAAGGGTAATTTGCCCACTATAATGTCTAATGCCGAGAAAGTGGCTGCGGATAACGGCAAAACTATATTGATGGTTGAACCAGTTGACAGTCAGATTTTTAAGGCATATGAGAGGTTAGGGTATAAATTAGACGATGAAATGACTGAGGATTTTGGTGTAGAAGTTATGACAAAAGTTGTGTCTCCCACTCCCAAAACCTCTCCTTCTCAGGTGGATATTGAACCGGTCATCAACCTTATTGACTCCCACCTTGCCAACGCCAAGGGTGATATTCGCCGCGCACTGGAGTCGTTAAAGAAGGATTTCCTAGTTCCGGATATCCCCAAGAGGGAAAAGGCCAAGGGAGCGTCTAAGATCCTTAACCAATTTGGTGATCCTGCAATTCTGGCTACACCTCCTGGACCCCCGTCTCCTTATGACACGTCCCTACTTGGCCTCCACGGGATGAAGTTGGCCATCGATAAGAAATTGGACCGGGCCACCGCATCAGGTTTGGACCGCACCATCCAGAGGGAGCTGAAACAAGTACAGGCGGTCTTGCTCAAACAGATGGATGAGGCTTCCCCTAAATACAAGTTGGCTAGACGCGTCCACGCTCTACTATCCAAGGGTAAGACCGTCACATTGGGGAGACAGATTGAAGCGTCGGAAGGTTTGGCTAAGCTACTGGCTGAAACCAGTGAGAAGGATCTGGTCAACACCTCTACGCTCCTGTTGGCCGGAAACAAAACCCGACCTGAGATCGTGCGTGAGTTACGTTCCCACATAGTCAAGCAGCCCGATGGTCAGCGGGTTTGGGATGCATCCACCGCTAACTATATCGAGCATGTGTTTGACAACATCCCCGACTCCAAGTCCCGCAACATAGGGGAAGCACTGGCTGACGGCATACTGGGACGACGCAAACAGAAGGAGATACTAAAATCCGCAACCACCCCCGAACAGTTTCAGGCGATCACTGACTTTATGACGGTGCTGAAGCGTACAGGAATTACAGCCCCCAAATCGGATGTGGGAGTGGCTCGTGGCCTCACCCGAAAGCAGCTACGCCGGGAGTTTGAGTCGGAAGTGTTAACTGTGTTAACCACCCCCCTCCGGACCCCCAAACGCTTAGTGGCTGACCGAGTTAATGAGATCCGGTTTGGACGCGGCTCCAAACAGTTGGCTGAGACTCTGTTGTCCGACACCGCAGCGGCTCAGCTACGGTCCCTTAAACGACTCAAACCAGGGTCCCGACGCCTTATCGAAGGTGTGGGGGTGTTCCTGGGTCTCACCCTGGGCAACGAAGCTGAGCAACGCGTAACCAAACTTATGATAGGCAATCAAATCCCCGAACAATAGGAGGAGTCATGAAACGATTTACCCTGTTACTGCTCACACTTTTACTCCTGGTCACACCTGCCATGGGAGCTGCTACCGCCACCTTGATCCCCCAACCCAAGTTCACCGCCATGGATTCCAACGGGGATCCTTACGTTGGTGGGAAGCTTTACACTTATGAGACGGGAACCACCACTCCCAAGGCTACGTGGACCGACTCCACCAAGGTGACGGCCAACGCCAACCCTGTAATCCTGGACTCCAGGGGTCAGGCTGATGTATGGGTTGACTCATCCGGAGGAGCGTACCGGTTCAGGCTGTTAGACTCTGATGATGTAACTGTGTGGACTGTGGATGGGATATCGGACCTACGTACTGCATCTTCTGACACTACATTCTTGGTGGGCCATAACTCAGATGGAACCCATAAAGGATATCGTCTACTTTCCGAGTTTGACTCGCTATCTGCAGCCGTTACATCGATTGGAACAGTAGAGACTGAATTGTGGATAAACCAAGATGATACAATGACTGGCAATGTTACAGTCCCAGATACGCTGGTTTTGAGATTTATAAAAGGGAACATAATTACAACTGGGGGAAATAACTTAATCATAAATTCCCCTGAAAGCATTATTGCCTCCCCTACGATGACTATATTTTCCGGGGGCAGCACAGTATCATTTATTGTGGGGGGTAAGGTATGGGTTGATTGGTGGGGAGAGAATACTACGCCAGGGACCACTGATATGACTACTCCTGTTACTGATGCCATTACGTCCCAGCTTAATATTGGGGGCGAAGTTTGGTGTAATGCTTCAACTTATATTATTGGCGACGTAAATATTTCTGGTACCGGAACTACTACCCCTGGGACATCCTTTCCAGCGATTATCGGCTACGGGGATAATTCACAGTGGGCTGCGATTAGAACAACGGGTGGAACTATATTTAAAGCTAAAGCTGGAGCAGCTTATATACTTAAGCTTGGTGATGGAACTAACTATCTTCAACGTGCTAAGTTCAAGAATATCGTTTTTGACGGAAACTCAAAAGCATCTGATGGTATCTGGAACAGATCAGCAGTACTTACCAAGCTTGAAAAAGTTGTCTTCTATCAGTGCAAGGGTGCTTTTATTATGCAAAAGTCTGACCGACTTAAAATGAGTGAAGTCGGTTTTTATGAAAGTACCTACGGGATATATTATGACAGCGCTATACATACTGGAAATGCAACAAATTCAGATGTATCTTTAGCTGATTGTAATCATAGATCAAATGATTATAATATGTATCTTAGTGCAACTACAGTATCAAATCAATTAGTTATTACTAGAGGTTATTGGTCATCTGCAAATATAGGTGACGTTTATGTCACAGGGGCCGCTAAGTCTTTAATCTTTGATGGAGTTAACTTTGAAAATACGCCTAATGGGTCAAGTTCAACTAAGTCAGCAGTATTTCAAATGGGTATGGTTCATGTAGTTGGGCATGTTGGTATTCCTTATGTCGGGATTAAGAATTGTTTGTTTCAGGATAACAATGCTATTGCTGATCGTCCTGTTATAATGAGTATTGTTGATAGTACTGATACTTCTAATCCATCTATCTCTGTGCTAAATATAGAAGGTAATTTATTTTATAGTTCATCTGGCACTCCACCTATTGCTAAAGCCGCAGCACTTACTACAGGAATATCATTATTCTCTGAAGTTGGAAGTGCGTTTTGGGAGAATAACTTTGCGACAATTCCACCTGTAATAAACTCCATTTGGAGAAGTACTGCAACAGCATCAGGGACTGGTATTGGGAGTTCAGAGATTAAAAATACACGAATAGTCAGTCCGCAAATGCTAGTGCGGCTATTGAATAGAACGACTTCTTTAACTGTTCAGGCAGCAGAGTCGGGTGGAGTGTACACATCGACGAACGTTGGTGGTACTATTATTTTCACACTTCCGGCAATATCGAGTCTTGTTTCAGATAATGGTTTTCCTATGTGGTACTTTGTTAATATCGGAGGTACTACGATGAGGATTGATCCTCAAGATGATGAAGGGTTTGTAGATGGGTCAGGCCTTGGTAAGTATAAAAATATGAGTAATACTGTTGGGACTGCTTGTCTTGTAATGGGAGTGTCTACTACAAAGGCTACAGCTTGGCAAGCAATACCTTTAAATGGGGCTATTCTAACTAATGAATAGAATTTCTATATCACAATCTTTGACAGTGATCCCCACTTCACCCCGGCTTTAAAGTCTACATTTAATGGGACTTTAAAACCGGGAGGGGTTGCTTCCTCCATTATTCTTTTCACCTCTGGTAGAATCACACTCAGCAACTCAGTACGTGCCAACCACACTATATCATCATGAATTTGGATGAGGGGGGATATCTCATCTTCCCATTTCTTAACCACTGGAACCAGCCTCCCCATTGCCTCCTTGATCACGCCCTGAGCACCCATCTGGATGGGGGCATTGCCAGCTTGGCGCTCAGCCTCAATGCGTACCCACTTATTCTGGGATCTGATCCCTGGGATAAACCGGATGCGCCCCCAACAATCTCGGACGTACCCATAGCGACGTGCATATTCCCCATTAGCCTTCATATACTTGGCGATCCCGCTGTAGATGCGAAACCACTCATGAATCATATCCTCACAATCGTGGACTGTCCATCCAGCAGCCCCTCCCACCTCCAGTTCTCTCTGGAGTCCCTGAGCTGTGATTAGGTTGAGGATACCAAAGCCCACACGCTTAGCTGGGTAACGATGCCTCATCTCATCCAATTGGGGGACAGGCACCTTAAACATCTCACTGGCCGTGACTGAATGAATGTCTATTCCACGGGTAAAGATGTCTAGCATCCGCTCATCCTTGGCCCCGTCTGCCGCCACCCGCATCTCCACTTGGGAATAGTCACCGCTGACCAGAGACCAGCCCCCCGGAGCTACATAGCAGTCCCGGATCTTGCGGCCTTCACTGGACCGGATAGGCTGGGCCATAAGGTTTGGATTAGAACTGCTCAGCCTCCCCGTGGCTACACGGGTCATGCGTAGCGTCGTTCGAATCCGTCCGTCTGGGCTTGTCTTTTTGGGGATCGTGTCAGCGTAGGAGCTTTTCAGCTTCTGGTATCCGCGCCAGTCAATTATGTCTTGGATGACAGGATGAAGGGGAAGGTAACGCTTTAGGATATCGTCCGCCGTGGACTTGGTGGACGCCCCCTTCTTAGATTTGAACTTCCCTCCAGCCTCGTGGAGCTTAAGCTTGTCATAGATGAGGGTGGACATCTGCTGGCTGGAGCCTGGGTTGAGTTTGAGTCCGGGAAGGTGCTTACCCACTGACACTTGAATCTTGGTTTGGATCTTGTCCATCTGATCCTGGAAATAAGTGCTCAGCTCAGCAAATGCGTCTAAGTCGACTGGCATCCCATTGGCCATCATATCCACCACCATGGGCATGGCCCTCATGTCGCGCCAGAAGGTGTCCTCCAACCCTAACGCCTGAATCCGGGACATTAATATAGGCCAAATTCGGATAGTAGCATCCGCATCTCTTGCTGAGTAATAAATTGCGTCATCAAACGGTATGTCGGACAGATATCCTTCCTCCATTTCCCCGATGACTGCTTCCACTTGTTCTGTATCCCCCATCTTCTTCCATCGGTCGTATGGGTCCACATCTTTACCTGCAGATATGTCGGACAGAACCTTACGGACTTTGCGTTTAATATTTTGCGGCTGGCGGACATGTGGTTCTCCTTTCTTCCATTCCAGGACGGGATCGGGATCCGGCCACTCCATGGCCATCACCGTCTCCAAATAGTCAATCGCTTTGGCCCGTGTGGCCTCCCCCACCATGGAGGAGTAAGTCCCCATTTCCATTCCACAGTGGCGAAAAGCGAGAGGTTTGAGACCCTGGGGTTCGGACTGGAGCAGGTATGCCATGACCATAGTGTCAGCGGGTCGAGCGGGGGTCGCCCCCATCTGAGCCAGTACGGGCAGGTCGTAGAGGGCGTTGTGGATGCCCGTGATAGTGTCTGGATAGTTGACCGCTTCGTTCAGACGGGCCAGTGCCTGTGTTTGGTCGGCCATGACCACCCATGCCTCTCCTGGCACTACGGAGAAGCTAAGACACCAGGGGGCACCTTTGATGCCATAAGACTCAGTGTCGATGGTGATCAGATCTCGTCCGATCACATAATCCCAGTCGAAATTATTCCCCACCACAGAATATGACTCCTCCCCCTCCCACTCATCCACTGGGGGGTATGGGGCCACTTTTCCGCGTATCACTTCACCCGCTACTTTCATGTCCGCTTGGAACAGTATCATTTGCTCCGGGGAATGGAGGCCAGCAGCGGGATGATAGGTGGGAATGAGGATTACTGGATGGCCAAATAGGTCTGCTGGTCTGGGAATGCCATGGACCATCTCCATGTTGACATTGCCCAGGAGCAATTGGGTACTGACACGCCCCATCGTTATGACGTACTGGGGTTGGATGCGTTCGATGGTGGGGAGGAGGTGGGTGACCGTACAGTTGGCGATTTCATCGATATGGGGGTCACGGTTCCCCTCAGGGTGACAGCGGATCACACTGTCCAGCCACACTCCCTTGGTGGTGATCCCGTTGATGTCGAGGTGGTGTCGGGCCTCTTGTCCGCTGGTCCCCACCATAGGACGTCCGGCCTTGTCCTCGTCAAAGCCGGGAGCGTCTGTGATCACCATGACTGTTGGATGCTGGTGGGGATTGGCAGAGTAGAGTTCACCGGAACAAATGCGTATTCTGGACTTGATCAGATCTGGACATAGTGCGCATCGTTTGCTCATTATAGGTCCCTTTAAACTTGGCGTGATATCGGATAAGACCTGACAATGTAAACGCCTCCGCATCTACATAGTCACACCCGCTTGGATTGGACATGTACTCCCATCCCTCCCCACTCATCCAGGCTAACACGCCCCACATCACGCTGGGGATGAGATTGAGGGAGTGTTTGTCTGCCCAACAAAGCATGGACGGTGAGCGACACATCTGGGTGGAGAGGTGGCGAGAATGGAATATGATCTGGCGTCGGGCCTCTCCCCTAACCCAATTGGGGGGATGGAGTGGATGCTTAGAACCGTCCGGACCGTCCATCGTCTCACACCCGTAGTAGCCCCAATCGTGGACGATGATGGCAAGGAGTTGAGCCGGGGTGGGCGCACCATAGAGACGATACCACGCAATAAGGACAAATAGGGGGTGGAGGATGAATTGATGACATCCCCACAGGAGTGAACGTGTTCCGAGTCTCATGATGTGCGTATCCAATCCTGGACTATAGCAGACATTCTGTGGATCAAACCAAGACATGCAATAGTGGATTTTCCGAACCAGTAGTGGTGAAGTTTACCAACATACCCCTCCATTTCCTCCCCTGGTTTGTACTTTGTACTATATATAATAATCATATTTTCAAGTCTACCCTCTTTTTCGCACTTCAATAAATGATCTATTTCTTCTTTCAGGGCAGATCTATTATTAAACTCAATAATATTACCCATTGGAGTCCTCCAGGATCAGGACCACTTCCCACTCGTCCGGGGTGACCATCATAGTGGTTTCTGTCTCTCCTCCACATTTGGGGCAGGTACGCTCCCCCCTCTTTATGAACCCGTGGAGGTTGAGCTGTTTACAGCAGGGGAGACACACGTATACTATGGGCGGGTTGAAGGTCATCCTCCCACCATCCGTTCATCTCTGAAGGTATTGATGATATCCCGGATCCGGGAGGTGTAGGCCAGCACTTCCTCCCCCATCACATAGCGGTCATGGGCTTCGTCCAGTTTGGAAATGAACACCTGGAGTTCCCCGTTGACCGGGGGGTGCATGGTATTCTCCTCCGCAGCCCACTTCTGGAGAAACTTAGCCCCCAGGTCCCCACGGGCCTTAAGTTCCACTGTGATCACCGATCCCCCAGACGACACCTGGAGCCACACCTTGCCGTCTAACCCTGTGGCCACTTTTGCGTTTCTCAGCATATCATCCTCCCTGTATTTGCCTAACTATTGATTCTGCAAGCTTGGGACCTATCCCCTCCACCTCCGTAAATTCGGACTCCACACCCTGTATTAATTCATCCACTGAGTCGAACCGCTCCCCGATCTTACGTGCCTTGTCCCACCCGATTCCCTCAAGCTGTGCAGCCATGCGAGTCACCAGATTGGGTTTGGTGAGCTGAGCGAATTGCGGGGGTTTCTGCCACTGGGTGTGGGACTTGTGCTTGGCCCATCCCTTGTTCCACCAGCCAGAACAGCTTTCAAGCCACTTGGCTGACTCCCAAATATTCCCCGTGGTCACCACTATGATGCCGGTCATGACAGTCAGGGTGTTGAAGAAGTTGTAGATGTCACGGGCCATGAATCGGCGGGAGCCAAGGTGGGCTGCTTCCCATTTTCCCTTCCCGTTGGCCCTCATCAGCACTCCGGTGTGGCGGTCCGGCCTCCACAGACCCTCGACCAGGAGATAGGTCCAATCGTACGTGTCCAGCATCCCAATGATCTGATGTCCTGAGAGTCGTCCGCTGGTCATCGATTGGAGCAGGTCCATAAGGCGTTTGCGCTCGACTCCGATGGTGACTTCACCCTCAGGACCCTTACCAGACCATGCAAAGTCGCCGTAGTCCAGGTGGCACACGATGGAGGAGGACAGGAGGGGGGCCAGTTCGACTGACCCCTGACGCTCGTCAACGAGGATCATCGGACCTCCGATCCTCTACCATGGATAATAGGGCCTTGCAGTCCGAGTAAGTCTCCACGCTTCTGGCCCGTCCGGATTCCACTTTGTCCACGAATTTCTTGCACAGATCCTCAGCCGCATCTATGATTTGTGTGTCAGTTGGAATCATACCACTCCTTTCTCTTCAGCTATCCATTCCGTCATAAGCACGTCCCCGTTCTCCCCCTTGTCCGGCCAGTCTTCAAGCTGGGATTTGGGGAACCATACCGGATCACCCAGCCCCACATCGATCAGGACGGCCATGTTGGTTTCGTGCTCCGTGGTTCCGTTAACCTCAACATATCCCTTGGGTGCCATCATCCCTCCTATTTTCATAATATATAAAATCTTCTTCGGTCCAGGTGTCGGGAAACTCCCCTAAATCCTCATCTGTATATACTTCACAACTTATCGGAACTCGGTACAAATTCGATTCGGTCTTTAAAACCTCAAGAAGTACTTCTTCTGGAAAAAGCCAACCCTCTTCTATTAAGGCGGATTCCAGTAAATCGATGGGAACACCGGTCCGACAAAAAAGAGTCCTGGAACTGATTGGCATTGGCTCCAACTCACCCCGCCAACACCGCCAGGGAAGGCAACATATTCCCCTTTTCCTTATCCTACCCCGCAGGTTAATATCAGTCCTCCCACGCTTCAGAGTCGGAGTCGGGCAGCACCATCTGGGCCACCATGGGGAAATTGCACATCATCCCTTCAAAGTCCATACCCGCGATGTCGGGGTTCTGCCGACAATCCCGTACCGAGCAGACAAAATCCCCGCCGTCTTCCACACCATAACGCCACATCTGGGCGTTGACCTGGACCAGGAATCCGGTGTCGCTGAATCCGGCCCTCTCATAGTTTCCGGTCCGCTTGTCCGCAATGTACTCCGCCTTCATCTTGTGCAGGAGCACCACATTCTTGTCATGACGGTAGAAGGACTTGATAAAATCCCTGTACTCCTTGTTAACCGGCCCATACTGATATGGCATGACCTGGGTGAGCTTACCAAATCGGGCCAAACGCAGCAACTCCCACAGTTCGGTGGCCGTGTCATAGATGATGGTGCGAAAGTCATTGCCGGACAGGGCATAGTTGGAGGCGTCGAGGAAACGTTTCCACTCCTTATCCGCCTGAGCCTCCCGATCGATCTCCATGATTTCGATCTTCTTGTCCGCCATGAACTTCTCCACCACCCCCTCATCCCCGATGTCCGTGCTAAAGTACGCGATGGGTCCCGGAGCGGAAAACCCGAAGTGCGTCTTTCCCTGCTTCTCCAGCCCAGACACTGAAATAATGATCCGGGGGAATCCCGCTGGTCGGTCCTTAGCCGGTACAAATCCCATCTTCTTTGACTGTGTGCTCAACTGTCCACCTCCATTTTTTTGGCGTGAGTGACTATCATGTCCCAATTCTGCTCAAGCTCCAGGTCTGTAAACGTGATTCGGACCACGCGGTATATGGGTCCCGACCCCTTGTAGTCTCCCATCAGGTAAAACACCCGCATCACGGCCACGTTGGTCCCCACGGCTCGACAGTAACTCTTGACCTGGGTCATGTAGGGGAAGTTGTCGGTGAGGGGCCACTTAGTGCTTTTCCACGTCGCCTTGTACTCCTCCAGGACGATGGGGACCTCACCCAGGGGGTCCTCTCCAAGACCATCCGGGGACATCCAGATCCCGTCCTCGATGATCTGACCAGGACGGACCGCATACTTGTCCCGCATGATCTTGGACAATACCCCCTCCCACAACAGACCGATCTCAGCGGTCAGTTGCATGTCGTTAAATCCATCACCCTTGTACCCGATCCCCAGGGACTCCTGGATGGACCGGATCACATCGCCCAGATGGAGTCCGGGTTGGCGCTCCTCGTCATCATCAAACAAGGTTTTGGGCCACTTGACATCTTCCTGTGAGTATTCCATGGGACAATCTCCATAAATTGGTTGGGAGGGCAGGATTCGAACCTGCATGGTGTGGGTCGGTTTCCCTTGCAACCACTGGACACGCTGCCGTTAACGGGCGTCCATCCAGGCGGGTTACTCACCACCGCCTTTTCAGGCGGTCTAATGCAGAGTTTGTGATGGGTGGTAAGTCCATCTCAGTCAACCGACCCCGTGGTCAGCCTATCTGCAAAGCGTCTACCAATTTCGCCACCTCCCCATAAAAGGTGGGGACAAGGGCGGATTTTATAAGCCCGACGTTACTTGATGGCTTACCATTAAAACCCCTGTCCCCACCAGACACCCGATCAGTCTCCGCAGACTTGGGTCATCAGCCCATGATCAGGTTGCCGTCATCCATTTCCCACGGACCGCTGCTCAGGAACTCGTCCGCTGCGGCTCTCTGGACCATGGCGTTCCGGTCCGGATCGGTCTTCGCCGCCTTGAACACGGCGATGGGAAGCTTTTTGATCTCGATGACCGGTTCCTCAGCCAGCATCCCCATGATCAGCTCCTGGAGCTTTCCGTCGATGTCGTCATTCCCCCCGGACGCTTCGGCCTTGGCCTTGGGTGCGGCCTTCTTACCCGCTCCCGCCTTGGCGGTCTTGGGGGCACCTGCCGGTTTGGACTTCTCCCAGGGCAGGGTGTTGATCTCGGACACGACCAGAATGGTATCCGGCCCGAACTTCTCCTCGCGCTCCTTCTGCTTGTCCGACTTTTTCACGCCGGGGCGGGAGGGGGCGGGGATCCGGATCACGTGCGCCTGGAGTCCGTCCAGGATGGAGATGTCGTTGCCCAATTTGTCGGCGGGGAATCCGCTGTCGATCAGGGCCTTGAGGAAGATGCCCCCGTTGCTGCTCATGCGGATGCCGGTGGCCGAACCCACGGCGATGAGCATCTTGCCGTCTTCGCTGGGTGCCCAGTCCTTGCTGGCCCCCATGGAGTAGTACTGGATCATCTCCTCACCCTCGACATCCAGGGTGACTTTGAGACTGGGGACACCGGGGGTCACGGTCCCGTTGTAGTCGAACATGTCAAACAGGGTTTCCTTGAAGGTGACGTCCACGTCATCGATCAGCCCCCCGCCTTCAACGAAACTTTCCGGATTCAAACTTACGCCTTTACTCATGGTGATTCCTCCTGTGTTGGTTGGTTTGGAGCTTATGCCCCCTTACGATCTGATCCCGGCATATGCCAAGACTAAAAAAATGGCCACTATGACCCAAAACACTATACCCTCCTTTCTGGCTTTGGGATTGTAATCTTCTTCTGATACGCACCCTTGAACCATGCCACGCTCAAATGTGAATAGTGATCAATAAACCATTGGATATTATCGTCGATTATGAATGTCTCGCACCAATCATCTTTGGTGCGCACCCCACGACCACATGCCTGAATCAATTGCTGCATGGTGATATAGGAGGTGTAATCCTTGTCAGCTTTACTGCGGGCCTTAAGGATGTTGCCCCTGGAGTCGGGATAGGGGAGCTTGATTATCACCTGCCATCGGCACTCATCATCGGGGAAATCCCAGCCTGTAGCCATGGAAGGGCTGACCAGAATCAGGGGGTCCTGTGACGCCTTAAACTGGTGGACCACCATCTCCGTGTCTTTGTTGCTGTGGGTGATCATATAATCCGCATATTTGGAGGAGGACAAGACCAGATCCCTCCGCTTGTAACTCACAGTGTGGATCACCCCCTTGGTCCCCACACGATCCCTGATGATCTGGTCCAGCCGGGACAGCCACTGGCGCTCCTCAGCCGCTCCGTTGCGGTAGTTCATTCGAACGGTGGGGACATGGATCAGGGGGCGATTGGCAAGCGGAAACGTGTGGGGCCACTCCTCCACCTTGGCGTCATCCACACCCATCAGGTTGGCAGTCTTAGCGACCACGGTGGCCGAAGTGAGTACCACCTTATCTATCCCCATGAACAGCACTTCTTCGGTGAATGGGGCTGGCCATATGGGGGACAGTCCCACATGATAGTCGTCCTCCTCCCACACCCAGGTGGCATCGATACTGGTCAGCCGGTCCAATTTCTCCTTGGTACGCTTGAGTTGGAGATAGAGCTTTTCTTTGCGTCTCTCCTTGGCCGACTGGATCTGGTTGTTCACATCGTCCAATTTGTCACACGCCCAGATGTACCAGCCGTGCGAGGTGTTGGGGAGAGAGTCGTTTAGATCCAGGATCTTAGATTCGATACGGTTCTTCTTACTAAAATCCACGGCGATGAAGCTGATAACGTGGTCTGGAGCTGAGTGGGCCTCGTCCAGCACCATAAGCTCAAACTTGCCAATTCCGTCACTGAATCCGTTTTGGCTCATCCAGTAGGCGTAATTGGTGATTATGATCTTGGCTGACTTGGCGCGTCGGAGTTGATCAAAGTAGAAGCAGCCCCCCTCCTCCTTCATGGAGCACTTCACCCCAAAGACACATGCACCCAAGTCACAATTCACATGGGTATTGAGACGGCATGGGTAGTTACCCCTCCCCCGCATGTCCTCCACTTCTGGCATGTGGCCGAAGTCGTTCATGAGCTGGGTCTGCAACCCCTTGGTGGAAGTGAGCAAGACAGCCCGTCCGGGGCTGAGCATGGCGGCGGTCATGTAGGTCAGGGATTTGCCGAATCCAGTGGGGCAAACCTGAACCAGGAAGCGCTCAGGAGTGTCCACGATCGACTCCACGGCCTCTGACTGATTTTCGCGCCACTGGTCAAATTTAGCCGGGAGTCCCAGCATTGCGGGGGGTGGTAATCTCATCCGGTCCTAATCCTCCTACTTCACATTTGGAATTTGGTTGATTAAACTTTTAAGGAATTCAGCATTTTCATGCATCACAAGCCTTACGTCCATTTCTACTGATGTCTTGCTTATTCTTTTGACCTGTGCCAGCACAATAGCCATTTCTGGAGCTGAATGGGCCAGATCCAATAAGAACTTAATTTTTTCCTTTTGATCTTTATCTAACTTAATAATTGCCATCAGTCCTCCTCCATGTACCCAAGTCCAGCGCCTCCGGACCCAAGCAGTTTACCATATTTACTCTTTAACTCCTTCTGGTACCTCGACTTCCAATACCCGTCAGGCATCTCAGCTATGTGACGCTGGACCATGAGGATCAGCCTCCGTGCTTCCCCATCGGCCCCATTGCTCACATGCCCACTTATCCGGGTGTTGAGCTTCTCAAACACGGTCATAAAGTCGTTGCTGAACTCCTCGTCCCGCATGATCTCCAGGATGGCGTCCACCTGACCACTCACACTGGGGACATCCTCCAGGGTCTGCAGCCATCGCATGTGCTGATGGAGGGCGTGTCTGAATAGGTCACCCTTGGTCCTGTACGGGAACTGTTTGGACTGGACCACCTGCTCCACCTGTCGGGCCATGGAGGGCATGCATCGACACCACAGACGGGCAGAGTGGCCCTTGGTGTCTCCGGCTGGGATGCGGAATTCGGCTGGGTCCGGACGGCCACTGGGTGGCTTAACGAGTTTCACTGACATGTATCCTCCCCTCTAATATGGCCTCACTCAGCTCCTCCGCAGAGATGCACAGTTGGCCGGACAGAAGGAACAGGCACTTAACCGAATACCCACACTTCTTATTAAACACACGGCTCAAGTGGGAGACGGTGTAGCCAGTGATCCCGGACAGCCGGGACAAGTTGACGCTGATTTTGGGTTTGGGATCGTTTTTCATGGTTTGTACACCAGGGCCTTTCCTACTTGAACGTTGGAATCCAGGTGAATCCATCCACCCTCTTGGTCCTCCATTCTCAATCCCTCCATTTGTAACATGGGAACGATCTGTGCACGAACCCTGGCACATCCGGTGGGTCCCAGGTGTCCCAAGGCATGAAGATCTGCAGCTTCCCCAGGAATGTGGGATGAGGACTCAGCACCGCCAACAAAGCTGTTGTAATCCTTGCCGTGGCAGATGGACCCCATGCAATCGACCCAGGTAGGCCTGATCCAACAATGGATGATGAACGGAGCCTTCACCCTCATCCGGATGTTGTCCATCTTACCTGCCAGAGCCACAATGTTGATCTTCTCAATCGTGCTGGGTCGGTGGTACACCCTCCAGGAGGGGAGCCACAACGCCTCGTGCACCCTGAAAAAGCGGCTGATCTTTGCCTCCGGATCACTCCAATCGATCTCTGTCCACTCCATGTCCCCTCCCTCTCATTGTGTTATAGACAAAGAATATCAGCCCTGGTCGATGCGTGTCAATAGGATTTGTGTGAGAAACAACGGGGTGGTATAGTGGGGGTGGATCAAGGGAAAAAGGAAGGAGGATGGGATGCTGAGTCTGATTATCTTTTTCGGTTCGGTTTTTCTGGCAACACATCTGGCCCAGAAAATGTGGGTGAGGAAAAACCAGCAGCGCACGAACGCACAACGCACAACGCACGGCGTTCAGCTTGTCACGAATGGTGGGCCTACCAAGAAAGGAAGAGACACGGATGAGGACGAACGACCAGCTCCGGGTTAGGCTCCACGAGATCGACCAAGCGCTGGATTGCCAACTCCCCCGCAACGAAAGGAGGAATCTGAATCGGGAGGGTGAACGGATCAGGGTGAGGTTGGATGGGCGGGATCCCCTGTGGTCCATAGGGCAGGGGATAACGCACCCTGGCCCTTTAAAAAAGGAATGGGCGACGAAGAAAGCAGCGGTTAACATACTTACTTTACTGGAGGACACATGCAAAAGGGTAAAATGAATATAGTTCTTGGAGGCCAGGCCGGTTCGGAGGCCAAGGGGAAACTGTCAGCTTTCCTCTGTGACAACTACCCGGTGGACATGATCGTGATGACAGCCAGCCCCAACGCAGGTCACACTGTGATCATGCCCAACGGGGATAAGAAGGTGAGTTACCACCTCCCCATCGGATCGGTCATGTGTGACTGCCCCATCGTGCTGACGGCGGCAAGTCTGCTTAACCTGGAGACGTTTGCTGCGGAGATCGTGGCGCTGGGGATCGACCCTCGACGAATCATAGTTGATCCCAGGGCCGCCATTATCGTCCCCGGTGACATCGCCAGAGAGCATGCCGCTGGGCTGTCCGACATCGGATCCACGCTCCAAGGGATTGGGGAGACGCGGATGGGTAAGATGACGCGGGTGGAGGGGTTCGTGACCTTTGCTGCTGTGGCTCGCCACTTCTGTGAGGAGACAGGGGTGCAACTGTCCATGATCCCCACCAGCAAGATTATCAACTACGCCCTGGACCGGGGAACCACCGTCCTGTGTGAGATGACCCAAGGTTTTGATCTCGACCTGGAGCACGGGATTCACCCCCGCTACTGCACCAGTAAAATGATCAATCCGTCCATGGCCATGGCCGAGGCTGGGGTGTCTCCCCGCCGAGTCGGTGAGATCTATGCTGTGATCCGGCCCTTCCCGATCCGGGTTAACAATCGAACCGGCACCAGTGGTCCCTATGCCGAGGCTCAGGAGATCACCTGGGAGAAGGTAGCGGAGTCATGTGGGCACCCGTCCTCTCTCCCCTTTGAGCCGGGGGGAACGGTCCATGAGCCGTTGGCCGAAATCACCACCACGACCAAGCTCCCCCGCCGCGTCTTTGAGTTCTCCTGGGAACGTTTCCACCACATGATCCAAGTGTGCGCTCCCACCTCCATCTGTCTCCAGTTTGCCAACTATGTGGACTGGGAGGTGTACGAGGCCAAGGGCAACTGGGACAATCTCACCTATCTGGTCCAGGAATTCATTCTCACCCTGAAACATGAGAGTGGGGTTCCGGTGGAATTCGTTGGGACGGGGCCGGGACACGATCACATGATCCATCTTCACCGAGGACTGAGAAGGGAGGGGTAACCATGGCTAAGCCTGGAATCACAACACATAAGCAGGATGGTCCGGTGCGGGGATGCTGGTGCTTTTACTGTGAGGAGCTGAGGGTGCTGGCTGATGATCGTGACCCCAAACCGGGGGAGATGGTGCTTCACCCCATTCCCCACAAACCGTGTGAGGATGAAGTGGACAGGGAGACGATCAACCACACCATGGTTGAGCACGGACAGGTTATGGACGGTGCTGAGGACTCCCGCACCGATCCCCGCTTTGACGACATGATCGGATTCATCCCCTTCGCCTACCACCTGCTTCCCACGGACGGGTTGGCTAAGGTTGCCGCCATCATGCGCAAAGGTGAGATCAGTGGCAGACCCAGTGACGGTTGGAGAGTGGTTCCGGTGGAGGAGCAGATCAACCATGCCATCTCCCACCTCACCGCTTACCTTGCAGGTCGGGGAAGTGACCACTTGGCACATGCCGGATGCAGAGTCCTCATGGCCTTGGACTTGGAGCGTGACCCCGTGATGGGAGCCGGAGAGCGTGACACCCTATACCGGAAGGCTCTGGGGCAACTGTTACGGGCTGCTGGGCGGGAGGAGGGGCCTGACTGGGCAGAGCAGGTGGGAGGACCGATGGTGGATCTGACCACCGAGTAATGTCCCGTAGTGTCTCCGTAGTTGAAGACGAAGAAGGCCGGCACCCCAACGGGCGTCGGCCTTCTTGTTTAGTGAGAGTGGAAGGGAGAGCTACGGGATGAGTCGCTTCATCTCGTCCCAGCACTGGGCCAGCTTCTCCGCTAACAGGTCCCCGTAAAAGGTCTGGAGTTCCCAGTCACATAGAAACTGAATGATGCGCTCCTTCCGGTCCTGCCGCTTTACCTCTATTTCCGCGTCGGCTTTGTTGACGAAGATCTTGGTCCCCACCCGAAAGGCTGTAATAGGGGTGATGGTCATATTAGGTGCCATGGGTCCTCCTGGGAGCTGGGCTATGGTCACTTGGACCGTTTAAATTCGATGTAGTCGGTGGCGTAAGTGCTGGTGGCCTCCTGGATGGCCGACTCGATGAGGGTGATGTCTACCCCCTTGGTGAGCAGGGCGATCTTGAGCTTCTCCGCACTGATCTTGGAGCCGGAGGCGGTCTTGACCACCACCTTTCCCACACCGGGGACGTCAAAACCCTTGGCCCTGTTGGTGATGAGGATGGGGTGGATAAGCTCGTCACCCCTGGACTTGAGCGCCTTGGCGTCGTCCTCCATGGACTTGGCGCGAGACCGTAGGTTGATCCCCTCCGTTATGAGTTCCTGGTCGTCCGGACTTAGATCCGGGTTGACCCATTCCACTTTCTTAGCCATGGGATAACTCCTCCTGTAGTTTGGCGATTCGGGCTTTGATGCGCCGGTCTGCACTCTTGGCCCTGAGATCGGAGTCGTGTACGGTCCGGTAACGTTTAGCGGCTGCACTTCTCCGTTTGGTGATAATGACCGGATCACGCCCCCATTCGTCATAACGATCTACTGATTCCATGAGAGGGCCTATGGCCTGTCTCCATGCAGCTCGTGACTCCTGGGGGTCGATCCCTGACCGCTCACAGGCTCCGCATACCAGCATCCGGTTGATCTCGTAATCCAGGAACTGAAAAGCGGTCAGGTGTTCATCGACGATGCCAGCCATGGTGCGCTTGGCTATGTCCACGTTCCGCTGACAGCCACTGACAGTGACCGTGGCTGACAGCGGGACGCACTGGATTAGTCGGAGGTCAGGTTGGTCAGGCTGGCCGCAACCTTCTTGGGCTTCGCCTTGGCCTTCGCCTTGGGCTTGGGGTTGTTCCCTCCGATCTCCATGTCCGGATGGTTCTCCTCTATCAGAGCCGCAATGTCCGTGCTGGACGTCAGGGTGTTGACCGGTCCCGGAATCGAAGGATCGGCCTTCCCGGAGTTTTTTGAGGTGGCCTTGGCCGGGGTCTTGGGTTTGGGTTCGGGCTTGTCCTTCGCCTTGGCTGCTCTGACGGCTTTGGCCTCCACAGCTTTCTCCAGCTTGGCTTGGGCCAGCATGGTGAGTTCTCGTCCCTTGACCCAATCGGACAGGTCCTTGGCTCCCTCAACCCCATTCTGCAGGTCGAAGATAACACCGGTGGCCTGTTTCAGGTCGAACAGGGTAAGACCGTGCTGGGTGTGGGACATCTTGGCCGAGGAGCGGAGCGCCATGCGGTACAGGAGTTCAAGGGCGAAGCCGAGATCGTTACCCGTGCCCTCGTTGATCTCCACCTCCACGACTCCCTCGCTGGCTCCCCAGTCGAGTTCGGGGAGAATGGAGCAGCCCATCTTGGTGAAGCAGACGTGGCAACGGTTGAAGAAACGGCCAAACGCCTGGGCGTCGGACACCTCGATCTGGATGAGTCCGATGGTGGCACCGTTGAGCTTGAGCGCCTTGATCACCTCCTCCGTCGCGGCCTGGATGTGGATGTTGGCCTGGGTCTTCTTGTCAAAGTCCAGGGCGAGACGGGTTTTGGTCTTGAGATGGGTGGCCTTAAACACGGTGTCGGCCTTGAGCGGGTTGGTTCCCTGGGACATCTCGATAGTCATGGTTCCTTTCATGGTGGTTCCTCCTGTGTGGTGGGCGTTCGGCCCTTTGAGTGATGTGGTGCGTCTAATCCCTATCCTATTTTCAGTATACCAATTTTCAGTATACCAACTCCCAGATTAGGTGTCAATCCCCAATCTTTGTTTGATGGACAAGAACTCCAAATCGTTTGGACCGTAGGGGCGCGAATCCCCCATACTGGATCGTGAACCGCGTGACGCGGTGACGGTGGGGGTGGACCGTAACCCCTGACACACTGAGCACCATTCGGGGATCATGCCGTGCTTGCAGCGTGTGAACCTGGGCTGACGTTCGGGTGCGGATGCGGATAGCTGACTACTCATGGCTTAACTCCTTATAGTTGTGGTGGCGGTTATACCTTTCCTACCAGTTGAAACACGGTTTCCTCGATGGCCCTCAGTGTCTGGGCGCATGCCTTTTTGGTGAGGCCGGTGGCGATGGTCCGACCGCTTACCGTTTCAATGGTCCAGTAGTCGCACTGGCGAAAAGCGTGGATCCTAAACGCCTTACCTGCTTCGCGACATTGGGTGTTGATGCGCTTGACTTCCATAGCCAATTGTGCGTCTGTGGTCCTGGTTCCCATGGTGGTTCCTCCTGATTGTGGTTAACTTCGTTCGATACAGTACCCCAGCTTAAGGTACAGGTCCTCAAGACCCCGGACCCCGTAATCAACTAAGGTTCGGTAAATACGCCCGTCTCGGATCTGGATTCGGTACAGTCTGATCACGGTGACTCCTCCATGTTGGGGTGATTGGGGTGGGAGCCGGTGTCGACCCCCACCTGTTAACTTGCAAAATCCGCGCCAGATTAGACGACCCCGTTGGTCCCCTTGCGAGGCGGTATCACCCACTGATACCCGCAGCCGCAGGAGCCGAGGCAAGATCCGTCCTCAAACATCTCAGTGGCTCCACTGGACAGGTTCTCATGGCAGCGGGGACAGTTGGTCCGCCTGTCATCCTGGGAGCGGACCACCATCCAGGCGTTGTCCTGGGTGACGTATCCATGGTCATACAGTCCGTATTTGACCGGGATCTGGAACCGGTCCGGACTTCGCTTCCACAGCTTGACTTGTCCGTTGACTCTCCAACGCTGGGGGGTTCCGTCCGCATTGTAGTCGTGGAGTGAGTGGATGATGTCTCCCGGCTTCAGGGTTTTGGCCTGTTCGATGGTGATCATGGTTTCCCCTTTCATTCGTGGTGGTGATTACCACCAAATATTGTGATAGCCGGTGACGTTGATTAACTTCCGGCAATGCTCGCCGGGATGTCCCTTCTCCCGGTTGCAGTATGTTCCCGGCGTTGACGAGATGTGCGGTGGTGCCTCTTTGCCGCACAACTGGCAGTCGTGGTCGTATATGCGACCCTGAATGTTGCACTTTACATCTGGCGATCCACAAACCGGACACCTTGTGAAATAGCCCTGTACGGTTCCGTCTGGTAGTTCTTCACCCATAATACCCTCCTTGGTTGGTGGTGGTTACACGGTCCTGTTGGTCCGCTCACTGAGGGGCAAGACCTCCTCCAAGGTCCTGCCCCCTGTCAACGGATCAAGCAGCCCGAAGCACCCGCTCCATGGACGTCTCGATTTTGCCCATCATCCGCTCCCGCAGGATGTCACTGGACACCTCATGGGTGGCGAACTGGGTCAGCAGGTTGTACGCTCTCCACAAGTTGAGGTACTTCTTCTGCTTCTGGGCGTCGAGGAAGTCCACCACCTGGAGACGGGGAGCGCCTTCCACTCCGGACACCTCCCGCATCTCCTTGAATCGGTCAAGCTGGCCCTGGGACAGGCTGACACCGTTTAGAAGCTGCTCGACCATGGCGGGAGTGGTCTTGGTTTCTGCCCATACCTTCCACAGCTCGATCTGCTCGGAGAATCGGCTCATGCCGTCCACGATCAGCCCCCGGAGTTGGTCGATGTCGATCCCCTGGTGGTGTTCCTTGCGCTGGGCAGCGAAGATCTTACCCACGGTCATGCCGTTTGAGCAGACCAGCCGGTAAGCTCCAAAGGTGGTACGGAGTGCCCAGCCGGTGTCGTAGCTGTTGAAGGTGACGATGCTGGGGTTGATGAGGTCGGGCTTGCCACCGGGGGTGTGAGGACCGATGTCGTAGGTGACATCCGGGAACTTGACCTCCAGCCGCATCCGGGCACCCTCGCGGGGCAGAGAGACGAAGGGTTCGGGGGTTCCGAACTCCGGAAGAGTGAGTGCTGCAGCCATGACCGTGGCTATCACGTCCTGATGGCTGATGAGGTGATAAGCCTCGGTGACGCAGGGGGCAAAGACGCGTCCGGTGTCAGGATCAAAGATGGTCTTGTGGCCGTCACCCATGGGGACCATGTGTCCTTCGTGGTTGCGGTAGTGGGCAAGTCCTTCGTTGACGGACGGGTAGTCCACGACGTCCGGGTGTCCGTACAGGGTGAGCGCTTTGACCGTTTCTTCCTGAGGTGCGGGTTGCTCCACGGGTGCGGGTTGACTGGTGGAAGCGGGTTTGGTGGCCTTCTTGCGCGAGTTGATCTTGGTTACTTTAGCCATGGGTTGATCCTCCTGTGGTGGTGCGGGTTTGGGTGAGTGGTCACCCTTAAGACTTGCAAAGGTCGTGCCAAGCCGTGATGATCAGCTCTGCCCCCCAACGCTGGGCTGAGGGGCAGTCCTGATGATCACGATTCCTGATATCTCATTTGGAGGTCCAGTGTGGCCATGTCCAGGTCGGCATCGGTCAAGGGATCCTGTCCCGTGATCCGGTCGATCTGCTGCAAGGCGCGAAGGCGAAGGGGGCGACTCAGGCTCTCCTCCATCACCACATCGATCAGGTCTCCCCACACCTTTAGCTCCTGAACTGTGGCGCATCCGTCCGGGGTCCTCTGCTCTGCTGCTCTGACGATCCGTGTTGCCCGTGTGTTGTTCATGTCGTGTCTCCTCCTTGGTTGGTGTGTGTGTGCTGAGGTGTCACCCTGGGAACTGCAAGCCTCGTGCCAGGGTGACTCCTTTCTGTGGGTCTGGTTAGAAGGTGGCGATGTCCTGGATGGCTCCATCTTTCCAAGAAAGCTGAAAGGGGATCGGCTCCGGCTCCCCATCCTCGGTGCACATGCCCCCGATCAGCAGCGTGTCCGGATCTCCGTCTTCTGGTCCCCACATCTCTTCGTCGGTGCCGATGTCGGTGATGCTGGTGATGGTGATGGGGCAGTCGTCCGCTGCGAGTAGGGCGTTGATGGTGGCGATGCTGGGTGTGGCTGGTCTGGTCATGGCTCGTGTCTCCTTGGTTGGTTGGTTGACTGTTGGTTGCCGTCCAGGCTCAGTCCTCCGGGATGGTAGCGAAGCGTCCCAGCGCGCCACTCCAAAACAGGAGGGCGGTGACGCGGGGGGCTGGGTTGGTCTTCTGGGCGCGGAGCCGCGCCAAGCAGCGGCGGCACGTCACCTTTGCGGGATCCGTGGTGGTGGCCTGTCGCCCGTTGCTGATCCGTCCGCAAAGCGGATGGTCCCAGGCTTGCGGCACGTGCGGGTGTCGAGTCGCGAAGTGCGTGCGGGTGCGTGCCTCTCTGTTGGCCTCTGCTGCTCTCGTGCGGGGTCTGGTCATCGTGCGTCTCCTCGTGCGGGGTTGCGGGTTGTGTGGGGGCCGGTGCTCTGACCGGCCCCCGCTGTGGTGGTCACCGATCGGTGGCCCTGCGGTGTCGCATGGCCTCGCCCTCGCAGCTCTGCCGGATCCGCGTGATCTCGGGGTCTGCGTGGTCTGGGTGCGCCATGTGGCCCAGCAGCACCACGGCCATGCCCCAGGCCAGTGCTGCTCGTGCGTGGTCCTGGCTCCTGCCGGTGTGGTCTGCGATCCTGCCCAGCTCCCCTGCTGTCTGGGTGGGGGCATCTGTGGTGGCGATCTGTGCCATGCTGCGGTGGTGCTGTGCCATGGTGGCTCCTCCTCGTGCGGGTGATGGGTGGCGGGGGTGGATTGCCCCCTCACCCTGGGAATTGCAACCCTCGTGCCAGCCGGACACAGCCCGACACCCCCACGGGTGGTGGTTACTGACCGTCAGTCACCCCCCACGGGTGGGTTGCACCTCAGACGCAACGGAACTCCCAGTTCCGATTGACGGAACTCCCGGTTCCGACGGCCAATCCCCGCGAGGCCGCGTCGGTCGGGCACTCGCGACGATCGGAACCCCCAGTTCTGTTAGCCAGAACTCCGAGTTCCGATTAGCGGTAATTAACGCCCGTGCAACGTGCGCAACGGTCCAGGCGGGAGCGTCACGACCCCAGCAGAGCAGCGGACCCCCACACCCCCAGCGGACCGGTGCGGACCGCCGGTTCGGGCTGTCAGCACCCGGAGCCACGGACCGGACCGGGGGCGGGGGTTACCAATGGTGGGTGACGTCAGAGCGGGGGGCAGCCAGGGCAGCCGGGATTCCCGACCTCTCACGCGGGTGCAGACAGCAACCCCCCGGTGTCGTCAACCCCCCAGCCACGCAGCCGTGGACGCTGGGGTACTGAGCGCTGCACCGTGACGTTGAGCGCTGCACCGTCGTGCACTGGACTGACGGCCATTCAGCCAGCGGGGGGCGGTTCAGCAGCCGAGCAGGGGTCGACGGGTGATGGGTGCTCAGCAGGTGAACGGGCCAGCAGCCGCTGATGACCGTTCAGCCTGGGTCCCCCGCCTGGGAGGGGGGAAGGGGATGTGCGAGAAGGTGATATCCCTGGGGAGTATGGGATGTGGGGTCCTCTCGACTAACACGACTATTCCCCCAAAATTATGTGGGTCCCCCTGCCTACCCATATACCTATCCACCATATACATGGGGGATTCGCCCAGGAGCACAGTTTGTCTCTCCACCCAAATGCGTACTCCCTTCAGAGTTATTGTCTCCCACACAAACACTTCACAACACCCATTAACCCCCGTTAACATTGGACTGTGCCGGTGGGGAGGGGGAACAAGGACGCCTCCACCTTAGTCCTGGTGCCGGTCCCACCAGTGACGACCCCCTCCCCCCAACCCAAACCTAAGGAGACGAGATGTGGATATGTCAGCAGTCACAAGTTCTATCAGTGCAGGAATCATGTGTCTGATTTGGTGGGATATCCGCACCATCCGCACGGAATTTAAAGGGCTGGAAACCAAATGCTCAGAGAAAAGAAGTGTGATCAATGACAGGCAGCACAACCTGGACACCAGGGTAGCTGTGTTAGAGGATAGAGGAGCCAAAAAATGAAATGGACCCCAGCATTTAAAGAAGCATTTCTGGGTATGATAGAGGAAATCCCCAACATCACCGCTGTATGTCGGGTAATGGGAACTTCCACCACCACCTGTCGCAGCCACCGGGAAAGTGATCCGGAGTTTGCTGCCCGACTGGCTCAGGCCCTGGAAGACGGGATAGACGGGTTGGAGGAGGTGGCGCGTAAACGTGCCGTGGACGGATGGGAGGAGCCGGTGTTTTATCGGGGAGAAGTGGTGGGGGAAATCACCAAGTACTCCGACCACCTACTCACCGTGCTGCTAAAAGGGAATCGGCCCAAAAAGTTCAACCCCAGACCGGGGATGGACATAAGCACCGATGGGCCTGTAGTGATGAACTTTAACCTTGGAGGAGATGGGGGAGATGGTAACTAAGACGCCCAACCCCAAAAAACGTGAACCGGCCCCCAAACACGTGCCAGCCCCCAAGCTGATCATCGTCACCGGGATGCCCCGGTCCGGAACCAGTCTTATGATGCGGATCCTGCGCAACTCACGAGTCCGGGTCCTCACCGACGACAACCCCTCCTTTGAGATGGAAAAGACTGACCATCTCATGGAGGACAATAAGTGGGTGACCCACCTCGACCCCAAAATCCCCACAGCGTTTAAAGTGTTGTGGCCCCAGTTTGTGCATCTCCCCTGGGAGACGCCCATGACCGCCATCTGGATGGGCCGCAATCCCCGCGAACAGGCCAAGTCCCAACGCAAATTCGGCCACCTCATGGGTCAAAACATACCCCGGAGCTTTCTATCCCCCCGCACCAAACTGCTCACCAAGGTGGATGCCAGCGCCACCAGCTTTATACAGCGCCAGGAGTGGGTGAGGTTCATCCGCGTCTCCTTTGAGGATCTGGTGACCTCTCCCCATGTCACCTGCAGGGTTCTGAGCCGCGAGTTGGGGTTCACCCTCGACCCCTCTTGTGTGGTCCCCCGTGACCCCTGTAACGGACCCCCCGTGGGTACGTTTGAACTCACCTATGACCAGGACGGGAGTCCCCATGGTTGAGATTAACTATCTCGCGGAACCCACCCTATCCCTTTTCCACGCGGACCGCTCATTTTACCGTGTAGTGAGGGGGCCGGTCCGGTCCGGAAAGTCCACGGGGATGAGCATTGAGGGGATGGCCATCGCCAATCGTCAGGTCCCCCATCCCAACTCCGGGCTTAGACGCACCCGTGGGGCCATCATCCGCAACACTTATCGTGAGCTTGAGGACACCACTATCAAGACATGGCTTATGTGGTTTCCGGAGAAGATCTTCGGGCGCATCAATCGCCAGAATATGTCCCAAATGATACGAGTCAACGATCTGGAAATGGAGATCCTGTTTCGCGCCCTGGACCGGCCCGATGACGTCGCCAAGCTCCTATCCCTGGAGCTTACCTGGGCCTGGGTCAACGAAGCCAGGGAGGTTCCCCGCGCCATCATTGACGTTCTGGGTGACCGCGTTGAGCAATATCCCCCGGCTTCGGAGGAAGGGTGCACCTGGGGAGGTGTCTTCCTCGATACCAACCCGCCCGATGAGGATCACTGGCTGGCCGAGATGGAGGCCAACCCTCCAGACGGATGGCGTTTCTTCGTCCAGCCTGGAGCTTTGTTGGAGCGCGAAGGCGTGTTTTATCCCAATCCTGCCGCCGAGAACATCCGCAACCTAAACGGTGGGATGGGTTACTATCTCAAACGTCTTCCCGGCAAGAAGAACGGCTACGTGCGTGTCTACTACTGTAATCAGCACGGATACATCGAGGAGGGTAAGAGGGTCCACCCCGAATACTCCGACGCCATTCACTCCTCTAAGGAGCCGCTGGTTCCTACTCCCGGCCTCCCACTCCACATTGGGATTGACTTTGGCCTCACCCCCGCTGCCGCCATCTGTCAGAAGCAGATCGACGGACAGTGGCTGGTCCTCAAGGAGTTGGTAACCGAACGTCTTGGCGTCTCCAATTTCGTGGAGCTGGTACTCCTCCCCGAAATAGTGGCCAATTATCTCAGCTATGATTATCAGATCTGGGGGGATCCTGCCGGGAATCAGGAGAGTCAGAACAATGAGACTAGCATCTTTGACCTGTTCCGCAACCAGGGTCTGGAACCGGAACCGGCACCCTCCCAGAACCCCACGATCCGACGTGAGGCCTTGTCAGCCCCCCTCTCCCGTATGATCGATGGTAAGCCTGGGATGTTGATTGATCCCTCCTGCCGCACTATCCGCAAGGGGTTATCCTCCAAGTTCATCTACAAGCGTCTACGCGTTGTGGGCGATGAGAAATATCATGAGGTACCTGACAAGAATTTCTGGTCCCATGTGTGTGAGGGTCTGGAATATGCCATGGTGGGAGCTGGGGAAGGTAAGCTGGAACTCGCACCGCCTCCACCCCCCACTCCCCCACGTTTCCTTAGCCAAGGTTCCTGGATGGGAGCCTGAGGAGGTCCTAATGGGTAGACTGGCCATTATACTAATTGTGTTGTGGGTTCTGTGCGGGTGTGCCCCCACTCCCCGCCCCATGCTCATACCCCTCGACTGTTTTGAGTATGGGGTGGAGTATACCATCACCCGGTCCCCATTTGGGACCACCATACTGAGATCCTATCCGATTGATTACGGATCCCCTCTTGGAGGTGCCATATGATACCCACAGATGCCCAGATCTACGCTTTCTTCTCCGGCCATGGAGTCGCCACCGCTTTCTTTTTCGGTATGGTGTTTGGAGCCTTCCCCGGATACCTCAAGGGGGTGTGGTCCAGATTCCGCAAGCTGAGAGATAACGGGAAAGGGGTTTCGAATGTCTCTCCCCAAGCTTAAATACCGGAGTGGGTACAAATATCAGGTGGCCGAGAGTATCACCATTCAGACTCAGATCACTGGATTTTTTGCCCACAACCAGTTCCTACTACTCCTTGAAGATGGGACCCTGTTTATCCGAGTTGGGTACCCCTGGGACGGTCCGAGTGGTCCGGCCGTTGACACCCCCAATTTCATGCTATCCTCCCTTGTCCATGATGCCTTTTATCAGCTTATGCGAGAGGAACTCCTCCCCCAGTCAATCCGGGAACTTGCGGACAATGAAATGTCCCGGATTAACTATGAATGGGGATTGGATAATCCAGGAAAGGGTATGAGTTGGTTCCGACGCTGGTACACCCATCTTGGAGTGCGGATTGGGGCCTCTTCCGCTGCTGACCCCGCCAATCGACGCAAAATCATAGAGGTGTAACATGGTAGCTCCAGGCTGGTGGTTTCCAATAGTAGACCCAAAATTTCCAATGCCAAGAAGGGGAATAATCATGACTATCGACGCAATCAAATATCTGGAGACTCCGTTGGCCGTCATCAACACGGGTACTGTGTCCTCAGCCCTCATCCTTCAGCCTTGGACTCGCGCCATTGGGGTTTTCATCCCCGATATAGACGCCGGAGCCGTGGGCTTGGAGTGCTCCATGGACGGCGGAACCACCTTCGTCCCGGTCCAGGATCTGTGGCTTCAGGATGATTGTGTGATCATTGCCTCCGGGAAGGACCCCTGCTACGTGGACTTTTCCCCCTTCATCCAGTCCATCCAGCGGGGAAACTCCGAGTGTAAGATCCGGTTCACCTGTGCAGCCCAGTCAGCCGTCCGTACCTTAACCGTCGTCGAAGTCGGATAGGAGTTGCTGTGGATAGGAAAACCGTCGATACCAGAGAAAAGAAGGACACCACCTCTCTCGTCACCGAAGCCCTGTCCCGCTTCCGCGATTGTGACTCCTTTGAGTCTGAAAACCGCAAAGAGGGCCTCGACGATCTCAATATGTTGGCCGGTAAGAATCATTGGCCAGCTAAGATCGTGGATGAGAGAAACGCTGAGGGTCGACCCACTCTTACCATCAATCGACTCCCCTCCTTCGTCGATCAAAACGTGGGTGACGCCCGTCTCAACCAAGTGGCCATCAAAGTATCCCCCTATGGCGGGGGTGCCACCCGCGAGGTTGCGGACATCCTCAATGGCCTCATCCGCAACATCTGCAACATGTCCAAGGCCGATATTGCCTTTCAGACCGCCCAGGAAAGTGCCGCATCCAACGGATTTGGCTACTGGAGGATCACCACCGACTATGTTGACGATGGTGTATTTGACCAGGAAATCCGCATCGAGCGTATCAAGAACCCGTTCACCGTCTATTTTGATCCTTCTCATCAGAAGCATGACGGATCCGATGCCCGTTTTGTCTTCATCACGGAGATGATCAGCCGCGCTGAGTATGGGATTCGCTACCCCTCCAAGACCCTATCCGAGTTTCCAGTGTCCAATGAGGATGCTATTCTGTGGCGGGAGGAGCAACAGGTCCGCGTGGCCGAGTACTGGGTCAAACGCCCCAAAAAGCTTCGTCGATACCTCCTATCTGACGATCGTATTGTGGACGGTGATGACTGGGACAAGATAGTGGACGAGCTTACTGCCTCCCAGCAGACTGTCCATGTCGCCCCCGGTCCCGATGGTCAACCCACACAGGTAGAAGGTTCCGCCCCTGAGGGGTCTGGGTATCCGGAGCAGATCCTCAACCCCGTCCCCACTATAGTGAGACAGCGGACGGTGGATTTCCACGAGATTGAGCAGTATATCATCGACGGCACCCAGATTATTGAGGGTCCCCATGTGTGGGCCGGAAAGTACATCCCCATCATTCCAGTCTGGGGCAAGGAGATATGCATCGACGGTGCCCGTCATCTCCGATCCCTCATTCGGTTCGCCAAAGACCCCCAGAAGATGTACAACTATTTCCGCACAGCGGCCACGGAGACTGTAGCCCTCACCCCCAAAGCTCCTTGGGTCATGGAGGAATCTCAGATTGGCAACCATGCGGAGCAATGGGCCAGCTCCAACCGTAAGAACCTGCCTTATCTTCTCTACAAACATAAGCCGGGGGTTAATCCCCCTACTCGTCAGGTCGTCACCCAGACCGCCATCGGGGAGATCACCGAGTCCAATATAGCCAACGACGAGATGAAGGCCACCACCTCCACCTTCGACGCCTCTCTGGGTGCCAAATCCAATGAGACATCGGGCCGCGCTATTTTAGCCCGTCAGCGTGAGGGTGACGTCGCCAATTTTGCTTTCATCGATAACCAGCATCGCGCCATCCTGTACACAGGTGAAGTCCTGGTTGACCTCATCCCCAAGATCTACGACACCGAGCGTACCGAGCTAATTATCAACGATGTTGAGGAGGAGATCGAAGTCACCATCAATCAGACCGTGCGAGATGAGGACACTGGCCAGGATGTGATCATCAATGACCTCTCCTTGGGTCGCTACAAGACCACCATCACCAAGGGTCCCAGCTTCACCACTCAACGTGCCGAGGCCATGGAGTCCATGTTTGATTTTGTCCGCACGGCTCCGGGTACCGCCGCAGCCGTCATGGATCTCATCGCTGAAAATGCCGATTGGCCCAACGCGGCCAAGTTTGCCGCCCGACTCAAAAAATTCCTCCCCCCAGGTATACTCACTGAGGAGGAGGGAGGAGCACCAGCCCCCACTGGACCCAGCCCAGAGCAGGTCACAGCCGGTCTTAAGGCCGAGGGGATCGATCTGAATAACCAGAAAAAGCGTCTGGATATCTCAGAGAAGACATCGGAGATGGAGGGCCGTATTCAGGCCGTCGCTGAAGCCGCAGCGCGAGGAGTGATTCAACAGATGGTACGAGGAGGACAGTCCAATGAGTGATCGTGACCGATTGAGAGATGGGGATATCGAGTCCCTACGCCGGAAAGCCCGCCTTGAGGGTCGTCCCATTAAGACTCCGGATTTCCAGGACAAACAGGGGCGTTTGATATTCACCGACGTAAAGACCGGAAAGATTGTGGAGTACGACGACTGACCAACTGACCAACTGAGCCACCGAACCTGACGGATTCAGGGCGCACCACCCAGATTAGGAGGACCGACCATGGCTGACCAATTAGAAGAGGGGATTGTCCCCGACGCAACACCAACAGGTGACGAACTGGGAGGATCACCTACTCCCGCAGCCGATGCCACTCCCGCCCCCAAAGACGGAGTGCAATCCCGCATCGATGAGTTAACCAGAAAGAGGTACGACGCTGAAAGGGAAGCGGCATACTGGAAAGGTGTGGCTGAGGGTCCCAAACCCGCAGCCCCTACCCCCGTCGCCCCCCAGCCCCCAAAGGAGCTTGATCCTGAGGATTTTTCTTCCGACGCCGACTATCTACGGGCAGTCGCCAAACAGGAGCGGGAGCGAATCCGGGTAGAAGCTGCCAATGTTCAGGCTGAAAATCAGCGGATGCGCACTCAGACCAAGATGGGTGAGATCTACGCCGGGGCGAGAACCAAGTTCCCCGATTTTGACACCGTGGCCCTCAACCCGTCCGTACCCATCACCAAGTCCATGTTGGACGCGGCCATGGGGGATCAACTGGGTGATGTGCTTTATCACCTGGGGCAACACCCGACAGAAGCGGCTAAAATTGCAGCCATGAATCCGACTCAGCAAGTCAAGGAGATCGGGAAATTGGAGGTGAGATT
>Ga0180007_10000959_pt1 | contig 42372 bp, 51 predicted proteins | sample MM_PC_MetaG_FD_121122 | JGI IMG/M metagenome (GOLD analysis project Ga0180007, IMG submission 121122) | Groundwater microbial communities from the Aspo Hard Rock Laboratory (HRL) deep subsurface site, Sweden - MM_PC_MetaG | ecosystem: Environmental > Aquatic > Deep subsurface > Groundwater... | reverse complement strand
TGCCTTCTTTTATAAAAATAAGCTCGCTATTCTTGATTTCTGCTTGCATTTTTTTAGCATGCTTTACTGGAGTTGTTAAGTCATTCTCTCCCCAAATTATTTTTGTGTCACACTTTACTTTTGGCAATTCTTCAAGAATTTCATCATCCAAAATTTTAGACATTGTTCTTCGTAGTAGTGGAGGAGCATTTTTATAATCAGATTCTCTGGCAAATTTATAAATCATATTTCTAAAAAATTCAGACTTAAAAAATATTTTGCCAACCTTTGCAAGCATTAAGAAAATAGTTCTTTTAATAACTGCTTTCGGAACCATATCTCTAATACCAGAGCTATCTACCAAGATTAATTTTTCCATTTTTTCGGGATTTCGTGCTGCATATTTAATAGCCAAATGACCACCGAAAGAATGTCCTAATAAAATGACTTTTTCACCTTTTGATTTTTGAGCAATCTCACTCTCCAACCAAGACAAATAATTATCCATATCCCAAACTTCATTCAGTGGTACCGAAAGTCCTGGAATTTTCAAAAATACTACCTGTGAATCACTCAATTCTAACTCGTTAATAAATGGTTGCCACATCCTCTGATTCTCTTCTCCACCTCTAATAGCCCAACCATGTAGTATAAAAATTGTTTTCATCTTAATTTTTTAAACCAATCTTAATTTTTTAAACCAATCTTAGTTTTAGAATATATTCTTGAGTCAATTGTAGTATATTTTTAGTCTTTTAGCAGTTTCAGTTGTAAAAAAAATTAAAAACTGATTTAAAACTGATTTAAAAGTTGCATCTCTTCAATTCTTAAGTATACTAACAAATATATGAAAACTTCACGAATAATCACTCTCGCAACCTTGGTTGTCTCAACTATAATATTATTTTCAGGCTGCACTAATCCAGAAAATCCCGACACATCAAAAGATTCTCCCGAAGATATTAAAATAAATTTTGATTCAAACAGCAATGATTCAGGTATAGAATTATCAGATACTAAATTAACTAATAAGGAAACAACTCCACAAATGCCAAACAACCAATACAAAACAGTCGAAGATTTCAAAAAAATTGATGCAACTCAAGCAATATTCGAGACAACAAAAGGTACTTTAGTCATAGATCTCTTTAAAGACAAAGCTCCCCTCACAACAGCTAATTTCTTAGATTTAATAGATAACGGTTTTTATGATGGCATAATTTTTCACAGAGTTATCCCTGGATTTATGGCCCAAGTCGGCGATCCTTTTACCAAAGAATCTGGAAATGAAAATAGATGGGGAACGGGTGATCCAGGATATAAAATTATGGATGAGTTTGATCCAACACTTAAACATGATTCCGCAGGAATTCTTTCGATGGCTAACTCAGGACCAAACACCGGTGGTAGTCAAATATTTATTACGTACGCCCCACAACCTCACTTGGATGGAAAACATGCTGTGTTTGGAAAACTTGTCGAAGGCATGGATGTCCTTGAGTCTATTGAAGTAGGCGACAAAATCGTCAAGGCAAGCTATAGATAGTAGAATGAGATAATTAATGTGGAAAAAAATCTTAATATTATTAGGGATAATTTCTGCAACAGTTTTTGTAACTCTAATTATTCTAGTCTGCCGAACAATTAATCAAATAAATAATGGTAATTTTTCGGAAGCTAAAATTACTGCTGTAAAAAGTCTGCACCTAATAGAACCTCTTTCACAAATTACCTTTTCTAAAAATAACAACATTGAATTATTGAAAAATACTTTTTATCTAATAAAAGATATTCCCTCCTATTCAAATACCTTCATTTCGACAAGTAGCTTGAATCCCAATGATAACTACATTTTTGACATATCAGGCTTTAAAAATACATTATTTGAGTTAGGTCAAAAAATAGAAATAATAAACAATCAAATTCATCAATCAAAAATTGCTAAAAAATTAATTGACAAAAAATATCTTCAAAATATTGATCAATTATCAAAAACTTTACCAGACATTATAAAAATTCTTGATAGTGTTTCAAACCGAGACCAAAAAATCATTGTTGTTTTTCAAAACTCTGATGAGATTCGCGCCACTGGAGGATTCATGGGCTCGTATGCTGTTCTTGATATTATTAATGGAAAAGTTTCCGAAATTGTAACTGAAGATATATATGATGCCGATGGCCAATTTAAAGGATTTATTGAAGCCCCAAGTGGTGTTAAGGAATATCTCAGCAATGATAAAGGATTGAGACTGCCCAATGCTAATTGGCATCCAGACTTTCCAACAAGCGCCGAACAAATTTTACAATTTTTCGCGCTGGGAAATAAAAAAAATGTTACCACTCTTATTGCTGTTAATCCTGATTATGCCAAACTAATTTTATCCATTACAGGAAGTATCACACTTAAAGATTACAATACAATTGTTGACAGTAATAATATTACAGAAGTACTTAGATCAAGAAGAAGTACCTTCTTTCCAGGTAGTACTGAAAAAAAACACCTTCTTTCTCAATTGTTAACACAACTACGAATTAAACTTAGTAAACTTAACGAAAAATCCAAATTAAACATTATCCAGGAAACCATAAATCAACTTTCGTATCAAAATATTCAACTTTATTCTAATATTGATGAGGTAGACCAAATATTATCAAAATATGGTTTTAGACAAGAACTTAAATATCAAGAAAATGCGGACTATCTTTTTCTAGTAGAATCCAATGTTGGAATAAATAAAGCAAATAAAAATATTACTAGGAATGTTGTTATAGATAAAAAAAACAATGAAACTCTAGTTACTGTTAATTTTAAAAATAATAATTTATCACCTATGGTTTCAAATTTATCTGAATTGATTGGTGAAGATAATTTAAATATAGATGAGTCTAGTAATAGCAATGAAACCAATCACCTAGGATTTGTTAATTATCAAAGAATAATCGTGAAACCAAATCAAAATTTAGAATATATTAAATATAATGGTTTGCAGATAGTTCATTGGAATGAAAGCATTATTAAAAATTCAAAGAATGAAGAATTTAAAGAAATTGGCTTTATTTTCACACTTAAAGAACAAGAAACTTCGGCGCTTGAAATTAAATTAAATAATCCTCGACAAAACAAAGATCAAATTTACATTCAAAAACAACCAGGTCTTCCCGCAACTCCTTATGTAATTAAAAAAGGCTCCTTCATTACTCAATTTCTACTTGAACAAAATTTTCTAGCTGATCTCCAATAAATTAGATTCATGATAAAATCATTCTATGAACTCTAATCACGAACCTTCACTACTTAGCAAAAATGCAAATACATATTTATCTTTAACCGATATAAGCAAACTAAAAAGTGATTTGAGTGATTTAGAAGAAAAAACTTTTTTACCTAACTTCTGGCAATCAAAAAAAGCTAAAAAAATTATGAGAAATACTTCACTTATTAAAGAGGAAATAAATGATTTTGAAACTGTCAAAAATTTGAGCGAAGAATTAGCAACTTATCAAGACTTAATAGCTGAAGAAAAAGATGCAGAAACAATTAAAAATCTTGAGAATGATTTAATTATCACTTGTTCAAAGTTATCAAAAAAACTAAATGAGTTAAAATTGAAACAATATCTAAGTAGCAAATATGATAACTATGGCGCAATTTTATCAATTCATTCTGGCCAAGGAGGAACAGAAGCTATGGATTGGGCTTTAATGCTTAAAAGAATGTACTCAAGATTTTTTGAAAGAAAAGGTTGGAAAGCAACACTTATTTCAGAATCTCGCGGTGAAGAAGCCGGAATAAAATCTGTGGAATTTCAAATTGATAGCCAATATGCATATGGATACTTAAAAAATGAACAAGGAACACATAGATTAGTCAGACAAAGTCCATTTAATGCTGATAGCTTAAGACAAACTTCTTTTGCACTGGTCGAAACATTACCGCTAATAAATGAAAGCGATGATGAAATAGAAATAAATGATTCAGAGTTGAACTGGAATTTTTCAAGAGCCGGTGGAGCTGGAGGTCAAAACGTTAATAAAGTTAATACGGCGGTTGAATTAACTCATGCCCCAACTGGAATTGTAGTCAAGTGCCGAGAAGAAAGAAGCCAAGTTCAAAACAAAGAAAAAGCACTTATAATACTCAAAAGAAAACTTGCACAAATAGAAGCCCAAAAACTTCAAAACGAGCTGAATAAAGCAAAAGGAATTCATGTAAATGCAAGTTTTGGCAATCAAATTAGAAACTACATCTTGCATCCCTACAAATTAGTAAAGGACACTAGAACTCAAGTAGAAACCACAAACACAGAAGCTGTTTTAGATGGTGATATAGACAAATTTATTCAGGAAGAAATAAAGCTATAAATTACAAGCTGTTTCGGTTATACTTTATAATATGAAAAAAATTGATATTATGGACGACATCGAAAATAAAGCTGTAGTTGACGATGATTTGCTTCTAGAGCATAATCAAAATTCGCCTGACCAGGAAAGTATTCAAGCAAATATTACAGAGAAAGACAGTTCAATGAGAAATACTTCAAGATTATTTATAGTTTTAACAATTATTGCAGTCTTATCAGGTGTTGGTACAGGTTTTGGCAGTTTCAAGCTTTTTGCAAATAAATCTAATTCAACTCAGTCCGATCTTGCACTGCAAGAGCTTCCATCTGCTGAAAAGCTTAATGTAGGTGACATATTTGGTAGCAAAGATGAATCATTCAAAGATTCTGCTGAAGGATATTTAGAAATGGGTGGTCTTGATGGAGAAGGTTCTCATAAACTCTTGAGACCCGGTGGTGAATCCCAAACAGTATATTTAACCTCATCAGTAACAGATTTAACCGAACTCACTGGAACAGAAGTAAAAGTGTGGGGAGAGACTTTTAAAGGTCAAAAAGCAGGTTGGCTAATGGATGTTGGTAGAGTTGAAGTCTTAAAAATTGACGCAGAATCTCCCGCAGAAGAATAAACCTTAATTCAATCTTGCAAAGTCACCAGTAAACAGGCTAAACTAGGTTTGGATTATGATTAAATTTACCTCAGTCAGCAAATATTTTCCTCCAGACTCTTACGCAATTGATGATGTTTCTTTTGATATTGACGCTGGAGAATTAGTTTTACTTACTGGTCCTTCTGGATCCGGAAAAACCACGATCATGAAATTGTTAACTAGAGAATGCCAAGCAACATCAGGTAATATTTTCTTTGCTGATAAAAACTTAAATGAAGTCAAACAATCACAAATTCACGAACACAAAAGAAAAATCGGAGTGGTTTTTCAAGACTACAAACTACTTCCAGAGTTAAATATTTGGGAAAATATCGCTCTCCCCCTTTCAATTATGAGCAAAAAACAAGACGAAATTGAACGCAGAGTTACAGATCTTTTGACTCTGATATCTTTAATAGATAAAGCTTTCTTATTTCCAAAGCAACTATCTGGTGGAGAAGCTCAAAAAATTAGTATTGCCAGAGCATTATCCACAGGTCCAACAATTGTCTTTGCTGACGAGCCAACAGGAAACCTAGATCGAGAAACTTCGTTAGAGATTGGCAAATTATTTCAAAAAATCAATTCACTGGGAACTACAATAATATTAGCAACTCATGATCATGATATTATGGAATTACTCAAAGATGCCAGACAGATTGACCTTGAAAAAGGTAAGATCAAAAGAGATACCAAACCTAAAGAAGAGTCTGAGTCCAAGGAAAAGCCAGAGGAAAAATCAAGTTTAGTGGCAGACGATAAAAAGAAAAAGAAAGAAAAAGAAACTTCAAGTTCTAAGGCTAAATCAAAATTAAAGGAAACCAAAAACTTGGATAAAGCTAAGAATATAAACAAAAAAAAATAAAACGAAATAAGCAAAAATATGAGCTCACTAACAACTACCCTAACTACTATCAGAAGATCTCCTTATCAAACTATTACTTCAGTCACAATGGTTGCCGTAACATTTTTTGTAGGATTTTCATTTTCACTTTTTGTCATTGGAGCAAGCAGAGTGCTTCAACACTTTGAAACAAGACCTCAGATCATTGCTTTTTTTGAACTTGAGACTCCAATCGAAGAAATAGAAAAAACCATAGAAAAAATTAAATCAAAACCATATGTAGAATCAGCAAAAATTATTACCCAAGAAGATGCTCTAAAGCTCTACCAAGAAGAAAATAAAAATGATCCACTCTTGTTAGAACTAGTAACTGCAGATATTTTACCTGCTAGTATTGAAGTCTCTGGACGCAACATTGAATCCTTAATTAATATTAAAAACGATTTTGATGAATTTAATCAAGTAGAAGATGTAGTTTTTCAAGAAGACGTAGTTGCAATCCTTTCGAAATGGATTGGTGCAGCTGAAATCATTGGAATCTCAGCAGTCTCAATTTTGACACTTATTTCTTTTCTAATTATCATGACTGTGACTGCAATGAAAGCTACAGCTCAAAAAAAATCAATAAAAATCATGAGATTGCTGGGAGCAACGAAAGGTTATATCAAAGTTCCATTTATGTATGAGGGAATGATCTATGGATTAGTTGGCGCTACAATCGGTTGGTTAATTACTTTTTCCATACTGTTGTACCTGACGCCATCGATAAATGAAGTTTTAGGTGAAATAAAACTTCTTCCAATTCCTCTAGAATTCTATATTATTCATGGCATCATAGGAATTTTATCTGGAGTTTTTCTTGGAGGATTTGCAAGCTTAGTTGCGATTCAGAGATTAATAAGAAATTAACAATATTAAGCTTGTGCTACTAACATCACCGTTTGCTTAACTTATGATCAAGAAACTACATTTATCAGTCGTATTTTTTCTAATTTGTATATTATTTGGATCTGTCGTGAACACAGTCAATGCTGAAGATTGTGAAAAAGATTTTGAGTGTAATGAAAATGACGAACAGTCAGTGTATGACAATTGTCTTCAAAACAAAATTGACTGTATTGAAAATAAATTGGGAGAAATAAGTAGTGAGAAAACAACACTTAATAACACAATTAGTGTTTTTAATGGCAATATCAATATTCAAGAATTGCAAATTAGACAGCAAGAAGCTGAAATAAATAAACTTGAAAAAGAAATCGGTGCATTAGGCGACAGAATTTCTGGATTAAGTATTTCACTAGACCGTCTAACTACTCTGCTTGTGGACAGGATTAGAACTCAATATAAACAAAGACAATCAAATCCCTTTGAACTACTTCTAACCTCCAATTCTCTTTCAAAATTTGTTAGTCAACATCGATATCTCAGTCTTGCTGGAAAACAAACAGCAGACGCCATGCAAAGAGCTCAGAGTCAAAAGATCTTATATGATGAACAAAAAGATTTAAAAACCATTAAACAGGATGAGATTGAAACTAAAAGATATCAACTACAGCTCAATCAAAATAACTTAGTCTCCCAAAGAGAAGAAAAGAAAAATTTACTAACTGTAACTCAGAATGATGAACAAAAATTTCAAAAATTACTGAAAGAAGCTCAAGAACAAGTTGATGCAATAAAAAGATATACTGCTAATAAAGATATCTCGTTGCTCTCAAATACCACCAAATATGATGATTGGGGATACTATTATAATCAAAGAGATAGCGCTTGGGGAAATCAATACCTTGGAAAAAGCGATACCACTATAGCAACAGCTGGATGTCTAGTAACTTCAGTAGCCATGATAGCTTCACATTATGGCAAAAACCTTACACCCGCCAATATTGCAGCATCTTATGATGCTTTTGCAATTTACTACCCAGATTATCTAAATTTTAGTTTTAGTTTAAATGAAGCCAACATTTCTAGATCTAGAGTTTGTTATAACAGCTCTTGCCTAGATTCTGAACTTTCTTCTGGAAAACCCGTTATTGTTAGAATTAATGCTCCTAGTGTTTCTGGGGATCATTTTTTAGTCATTACAAAAAAAGAAAATGACAATTACATCATGAAAGATCCATACGAATCGGACGGAAATAATATTTCCTTTACAGATAAACACTCACTTTCAAATATAACAGCTGTCGATCGAGTAACGATAAACTAATTTTTGCTAAAAACTACAACTAATGCAAGAATTTTGCTTTAGATTATGTTTTAGATGAAGAAGGTTTATTGGATACTTCTAGCTTTCCTTATATTTATTTACTTTGCTAAACCAGTTCTTGCCTCCCCAATCATCAACGAGGTCTACCCAAGGCCAAATCCAGACGAAAAAGAGTGGATAGAACTTTTTAATAATTCTCAAGAAATTATTGACCTCACTGGATGGATCTTAATGGATGAACTTAGTGCATCATCAATCATTTTTCAATTTAATCAAGGATCTGAAGATACGTGGAAAATAGAACCACTCACTTATGTAATAATCGAAATTGAAAACAGTAAACTCAATAACACTGCCGATGGCGTAAAACTAATAAACACACTTGGCGAAACCATTGATCAATTTGAATATACAAACGCTGAGCAAGGAATGAGTTTCGCATTAGTGACCAATAGTGATCAGGATCAGACATCAATTATTTTGTCAGTTCCAAGTAAAGGACTTCCAAACCCAATCCCTACCAGCTCAAATAATACAGAATCTGAAATTTCTGATGAAACTAACGAAAATGCTCAAAATAATTACCCCTCACTTGAAATCTATGAAGTCATGTCTTGTCCCGAGGAAAATAACTCGGAATGGATCAAAATCAAAAATTCTAACGATGAAACAGTGAATCTTGAAAATTGGTTACTAAAAGACTCTGCAGATAATCAGATCCTACTTACTTCAACGGAAACAATACCAGCGCAATCCTTTATAACTATTTACTTAAAAAGTAACATTCTCAATAACTCGGGAGACATAGTTACTTTACTTGACCCAAATAAAAACATTGTAGATACTCTTGAACTAGGCCAATGTACAGAAGGTATTCCAATTTCTGCCGAACTCTCGTTAAATGGAGATAATAATTCGCTAATAGAAGTATTTTCTACTAACGTGACTTCCCAAAATAACACTCTACAAGACAATAACCAGCAAATTATTGCAAATAATAATCTAGAACAAAAAATTTTAAGTTTAAAGAAAATTAATGGATTTCTAACAGTCATAAATGCTGATAAATCTTCTTCTGCTAAAACAGATAATTACGTCTCAAAACAAGTCGTCGTTAAAAAAAATAGTTTACCAAAAACAGCCATAATAAGTGTTATAATTGGGGGAGCAATTTTAGCAAGTTCTGGACTATTTTTTATTAATCATGAAAAAATTTAGCAAAATATTCAAAGCCTATCTGCCACCAATTATATGGGCAATTTTTATTTATGTATTATCATCACAAAGTATTATCGCTGGATTTCAAGAAACAGCTCACGACTTTATTTTAAAAAAAACTGCTCATATTTTCGTTTATTTTGTCCTCTATTTACTTCTGAAAAGAGCTATAGATAATACTGTAGACTCCAAATCAGCATCAAAACAACTATTTTTACCAATTTTACTTTGTTTGCTTTACGCAGTTAGTGACGAATTCCATCAATCACTTGTTCCAGGTAGATATGCTACTTTAAGAGATGTGGGCTATGATATGCTTGGAGTTGGTGTTGCCTTCTTAAAAAAATTAAATTTTATTTAATTTTTGACATTTGAACATTGACAGGTGAATAAAATAAGTGATAATGATTCATCTAAGTCGCTCTATATGAGGCTAATTAATAATTATTAAAGGGAATTGAAAATGACTAAATCACAATTGGTTGCTGTTATTGCAAAAAAAGCTCACTTAACAAAAAAAGCTTCTTCAGATGCTATTGAAGCATTATTTGAAGAAGTCATTCGTTCGCTTAAAAAAGGTGAAAAAGTAGTTGTTTCAGGTTTCGGAACATTTTATGTTAGCAAAGTTGGAGATAAACAAGTTGTCCCTTTTGGTAATGAATCAAAAAGACAAACAATCAAAGGTCACAAAGTTGTTAACTTCAGAGTTGGTAAGCCATTAAAGAAACAAGTTTGGTAAACTAAAATAATTTTGCAGTTAACGCAATTTTAGAAATGACGATTTAAACCCCCGCTCGAGCGGGGGTTTTTGGTAGTTTGAGCCAGAGGTGCTAAAATAACAACATGCTAAGAAAATATTATCTGATCTTTAAATACATGTTCATCAGAACATTGCAGTTTAGAGCAGAGATCATTGTCTACTCATTCTTAGAGATAATTCCATTTTTTGTTTTGTTTTTTTTATGGAGTGCGGTTTATTCTAATCAAGAAGTAATTCATAACTATTCATTTACCGATATCATCCAGTACTATGTTTTGGTAATTTTTGTACAAAGATTTACAGCGACTCATTTTGAGGGATGGCGCTCGCAAGAAATCAGAATGGGTAAAATTGATTATTTTTTAACTCGACCATTTTCTTACATAAATGAAATAGTTTCAAAAGAAGTAGGTGGAAAAATAGTTAGTCTCTTGTTTTCTGTTCCGATACTGAGTATTTTTTATGTTTTTGTAACCAAGTTATTTAACTTACCCCCAATTAGTTTTCAGCTAAACAACCTAATTGCTTTTTTTGGCCTAATCACCGTAGCTTACTCTATTCAAATTATGATAGCTTTATGGATTGTTTTGCTCACTTTCTGGTTTGAAGGATCTAGCGGTCTCGAACACTTTAAATGGATTGTTCTATCGTTGTTTAGCGGCTCAGCGATTCCTTTTGAGTTTATGCCTAGCTGGTTACAAAAAATTTTTATCCTACTACCCTTCAAATATACTAGTTATGTTCCAGTTCAAGTCATACAAGGAAAAATGAATCTGAACGGGAATGACTATATTTCTATATTACTTACATTGGGTGGCATGATTATATTTAGTGGTTTCTTATGGAATAAAGCACAGTATAAATACTCTTCAGCTGGAGGTTAAATAAAAAAAATAAATGAAAAAATACTGGAAATTATTTTGGCACTTCAGAAAAATTCAACTCATGAAGATGATGGAGTATAGAAGTGACTTTTTCTTTTGGACGATAGTTTCTATAATGTGGACAATTTTTAATTATTTTTTCTATGGATTAATTATTGGAAATAGTAAGAGCATTGCTGGCTGGAGCTACGATGAAGTAATGATTTTGCTTTCATTCTTTACCATGATTGATTCCCTCACCTGGTCTGTATTTTATCCAAATATGAATAACTATACAGAAGCTATCTATGAAGGAAGTTTAAGTAAATTTTTACTTCTACCGGTCAATAGTGTTTTTATAATTTTAACCCAAGAAGCAACGTATCACAATGTTCCTAGGTTTTTTATTGGACTTGTTATACTTATTCGTACGGCAATTAAAATGCAGATAAACGTTACTGCTTCTCAAATTTTTCTTGCCAGTTTATTATTTATTTCATCAGTGATTTTTTTATATAGTGGCTGGTTTATTCTAGCAACTCTATCGCTATGGGTCGAAAAATTAAAAAATATCAATGAAATTATGCCCGGGCTTAGAAGTATCTATAATATGCCTGTTAGGATTTATACTGGAGTAACCTCGGTTTTGGTTACATTTATTTTTCCACTAGGATTAGTTACTACTTTGCCAAGTGAAGTTATTTTAGGAAGAAGTAATTTTTTCCAAATACTTTACTTCTTTGCTTTTACACTTATGTTTGCAAACTTGGCTTTACTGTTTTACAAAAAATCAATTAAAAAATACTCTAGTGTGGGAAACTAATACTAAACTAAGATATAATAAAACTATGCAAAAAATCGCTATCAAAGTAGAAAACTTAAAAAAATACTTTAAAGTCTATAAAAAAGAACCGGGACTTTGGGGCTCAATCAAGTCACTCTGGAAAAGAAACTATGAAACTGTCAAAGCCGTTGACGATGTTAGTTTCGAAATTACTGAAGGAGAAATAGTGGGATTTATAGGTCAAAATGGAGCAGGAAAAACTACAACTCTTAAAATGCTTTCTGGACTTTTGTATCCAACGCAAGGCCAGTCTACCGTACTAGGATTTAATCCTTGGGATCGAAAACCAAAATTTCAAAAGCAATTTGCTCTCGTAATGGGTCAAAAAAACCAATTATGGTGGGACTTACCAGCAATCGAATCTTTTCATCTTAATAAAGCAATTTATGAAATTCCTGACAAAAAATTTGACGAAACTCTTGCAAAACTAGCCAAGATTTTGGATGTCGAAGATATCCTCCAAATCCAAGTTAGAAAACTTTCATTGGGTCAAAGAATGAAGTGCGAAATTATCGCAGCCCTACTACATAACCCAAAAGTTTTGTTCTTGGATGAGCCCACAATTGGCCTAGATGTCGTGATGCAAAAGATTTTGCGTGACTTTATTAAACAGTACAACAAAGAGTTTGGAGCAACAATAATTTTGACTAGTCACTACATGGGAGATGTTAAAGAACTTTGCGAGAGAGTAATCATAATCGATAATGGTCATAAAATTTATGATGGCAAACTTGCTGACATTATTAATAAGTATGCTAGAAATAAAATTCTTTCGCTTACTTTGGAAAATGGAGTAACAAAAAATGAATTGAGTAAATTCGGAACTGTTAAATCATTTGAAGATGGCCGAACAACTTTAGTAGTACCAAGAAAAGATGCTACAAAAATTGCTGCTAAAATCCTGAATCAATTTAAAGTTCATGACTTAAACATCGAAGAGGTTCCAATCGAAACAGTGATTAGAGAAATATTTGGAAACAAAAACAAGTGAAGAAGTATCTAACACTTCTAAAAATTTCATGGCAAAATGGCTTGGTATATAGGCTAAGTTTATTTACCTGGCGCTTAAGATCATTCCTATCTAGTCTTATGTCACTGACTGTATGGACAGTTATTTTTACTTCTAGTAACGATGCTTTTGGCTACTCTAGGGAGAGCATGATTACTTATATATTTTTAATTGCTTTCTTGCAAAGCATTATTATTTCCTCATCATTGAATGGCCTAGCAAGTAGAATATATTCAGGAGAAATAAGTAATCACCTGCTCAAGCCTTTGAATATTTTCGCCCTCTTTGCCGTTCAAGAAATTGCAGATAAATTTAAAAATACTTTTTTCTTAGTTTTGGAAACTTTATTTTTATTTTTAATTTTCAAACCAATTATTTTATTTCCTGACTATAAAATATTTTTAATATTTATAGCTTGGGCTTTTGGAGGATTGATTATGAACTTCATAATCTCGCTTCTTTTTGGTAGCCTTGGTTTTTGGAGCCCTCAAGTATGGGGACCACAATTTTTATTCTTTATGATTCTTGAGTTCACTGCGGGAAAACTTTTCCCTTTGGATATTTTGCCAAAAATCTTACAAAAAATTATTTACCTTACTCCTTTTCCTTATCTTTCATTTTTACAAATTCAATTATTTTTGGAAAGATTAAGTGCTGATGAAATTATTAAACATTCAATCGTGATGATTTTCTGGATTATAACTCTGGGATTAATTACAAAAATAATTTGGAAAAAAGGACTACGATCTTTTGAATCGGTAGGAAGATAATGAAAAAATTAAGATTAAAAACATACTTTAATGTTTGGAAAATTTTTGGACTTAATGCTTTACAAGAAACTCTTATAAATCGAGGTTCAAACATTCTTTTTATGGTGGGAAAAATATTAAGATTTTCTTTTTCTTTAATATTTTTATATTTAATAAAGACAACTGTTACTAGTTTTGCTGGATATACTTCCGATCAAATGATTGTATTCTTCTTAACTTATCAATTCATTGATTTAACTAGCCAAATTTTTTATCGAGGAGTTTATGTTTTCAGTGGAAAAGTCAGGTCGGGAGAGTTTGATTTCTTGCTTTCTAAGCCGATCAATCCTCTATTTAGGGCTTTAACTGGCAAACCAGATATCAATGATGCAATTTTCATGATTCCTTCATTAGCGGTTAGTTTTTATATATTTAGCAAACTAGATGTTGTTGTTTCTTGGCAGTCCCTGTTATGGTACTTAGTTCTTCTAATAAATGGGTTGTTAATTGTTACTACTATCAACATTCTAGTTTTAGTAATTGGCATTTTAACAACAGAAACCGAAGGGATCATTTGGATATACAGAGACCTTAGCTCTATGGGTAGATTTCCAGTTGAAATTTATATGCAACCACTTAAATTTATTTTATATTTTATTATTCCAATTGGGATGATGATTACAATTCCTACTGAAGTTTTGCTGGGAATTAATCCGTCATTTAGTATCGTCGCAACTATGTTAGTGGGAGTTAGCAGTTTCGTTGTTAGCTTAAAACTATGGGAATGGGCTTTGAAAAAGTATTCGGGGGTTGGAAGTTAGACAGTTATTGCTTTACCTCGATTATTTGATATTTATCACCTTTGACAAAAACATATTGCTGATCTGTCAAAAGAATAATTTATGTTTTTTATTATATGAGCAATTTTTTAATACTTTTTTAGCATCAATAGATGTATAAATTTTTATCTCATTTTAGTATTGGTACCAGCCTGGTAAACTCCAGCCACTCGTTTTGTCCATTAACCCGAATTTCCGTTCTATCCGAGTATTTTCGCTTTGGGAAAACTTTTGAAGTTTCAAAAATCATTGACATAATTTAGTTCATCGCAAAACTTCAAACATTCCAATAAATTCTAAACCTACCTCTTTGGAGACTGTCTCTTTCTTCTAGCTTTTCCACCCATACCAATTTTTCTGGTTTCTTTCATTCTGTCATCTCTTTTCAATAAACCCTCTGGTTTAAGCAATGCTCTAAATGTTGGGTCGTATTTTTCCAGTGCTCTAGAAATTCCATGAACAACTGCGTCTAACTGCGAAGAAGAACCTGATCCAGAAACTATAGCTGTAATAGAAAATTTACCTTTTGTTCCGGTTAATTCGAATGGTTTATTATATCTTAATTTAGCGTCACTGATTGTGCCAAAATATTGACCAACAACTTTGTCATTAACGATAAAATCACCTTCTGATTCATATATTCTAACTCTAGCAGTAGCAACTTTTCTTCTGCCAATTGCTTCGTAATATTTTCCGGTTGGAACTATTAAGTTTGAAGAAGTTTCAGATTCAACTCTCTTCACAAGCTTCTTAACTGGCTTAGATTTCTTAATAATTTTTTTGATTACTTTTTTCTTTTTATTTAATTTTAATGCCATAACTGGTTATGCTCCTAATTGACTTTCATGATTATGATCTGGACCTGCATAAACTTTCAAACGAGCCATTCTTGGACCCTGAAGTTTATTTTTTGGCAACATATTTTTAACTGCATTTTCAATAATTCTTTCAGGGAACTGTGCTCTAACTTTAGCTAAGGTTCTTTCCTTAAAACCTCCTGGAAACCCTGAGTGTCTATAGTATTTTTTATCTTCTTCTTTGTTTCCAGTCACTGCAACTTCTGCCGCATTTATAACAACGACATAATCACCTGCATCAATATGAGGAGTGTACTCTTTTTTATTTTTACCGATAAGCTTGGTTGCAATATCAGTAGAGATACGACCCAATACTTTGTCTTTTGCATCAACAATATGCCACTGTCTTTTAATCTCGCTAGTCTTTTGTGAATAAGTTTTTTGCATTATTTCTTAGCCTCTTTCTTTTTTGCTGGAACTTTTTTAACAGCTGGCTTCTTAACAACAGCTTTTTTGGCAGCAGATTTCTTAACAGCTTTCTTAACAACGGGTTTCTTCTCTACAGCCTTCTCAGCTTTCAGAGTGCCCATTCTTGTTGGCATCTTTGTCAAAGATAGTTTTGCCAATTTAGTATTATCGCCTCTTCTTAGTCCTACAGCTTCTATTCTTGTGAAACCAGATTTCTTATCAGCAAATTCTGGAGCTATTCTATCTACTAAAGAATTAACAACATCTCTTCTGCCAAAGAATTTATGTAAGAGTCTTCTTGTTGCAATTGTATCGACTTTTGCATTTGAGATAATCTTATCAGTAATTCTTTTGATTTCTTTTGCTTTGCTTTCGGTAGTAACGATGTGACCATGCTCGATCAAAGAACGTACTAGACCTTTAAACAATGCTTTTCTAGCTTTGCTGTCTCTATTAAAATGCTTAATCTTTACTCTATGTCTCATTATATTACTCTCCCAAGTTTACGCCTTTTTTTTGTAATGCAGCATCAATTAGTACAACACTTTTTCCACCCAAGTTTTTAACTTTTGAAACTATTTCTTTTGGTACACCAGTTAAATCTCCGACTGTTTTGAAACCACCTTTTCTAAGAGCATTTGCAATTCTTGTTGGCAAATCTAGCTCTTCGACTGTTAATCTCAATGTTTCTGCTTCTTCTGGTGATAAAGTAATTTCTGGTTCAACAACATGTGGTACAACTGGGTTAAATACTTGACCAAATTGTTTTGTTAAAATCTCAGCTGATAATCTAATTGCCTCAAGAGGTGAAATTGAACCATCAGTTTGAACATTCATAATTAATTTATCAAAATCAGTGATTCTTCCGACACGAGTTTGTTCAACTTTGTAAGAAACTTTAACCACTGGTGAAAATAAAGCATCAAGAACAATGTCGCCAATGGAACCTGCTGATTTCTCATCTGCAATTACATAGCCAATTCCTGACTCAACTCTCATTTCTACTTGAATATTTTTGCCTTTAGCAATGGTAGCAATTGGTAAATCTTTGTTTATAATTTCAAATCCTGCTTCGCATTCAATGTCTCCTGCAGTTACTTCTTTGGGACCTTTTGCTGAAAGTCTGAGTATTCCTGCTTCATGAGTAGATGCAAAAACTTTGATTTGTTTAATGTTTAAAGCCATTTCCAAAACATCTTCTTTTAGTCCATCAATTGTTGAAAATTGATGATCTACACCCTCAACTCTAAATTGAGTAATTGCTGTACCCGGAAGTGAAGACAAAAGCACTCTTCTAAGAGCATTGCCGATTGTATGACCGTAACCATTGTCTAATGGTTCTATAATAATATTAGCAGATGTAGCACTAGAATCTCTCTCTTCTATTTGAAAAGTTGGATTCATTCCTGTAATTAAATTGTTCATATTTTTCTCCTTTGTTTCTTCTCCCATTAGAACTTTTGTTCTTCTGGAATCTGTTTCTAGATTTTTAATTAATAATATTTTTATCTACTGTAGTACTCAACAATTTGTTGTTCTTCTATTGACTCTGTTACGTCTGTTCTTTCAGGTAATCTTAAAACCTTTGCAACAGCTCCTTTTTGTTCTAACCAGCAAACAACACTTGAATTTTCTTTTATAGCTTCAGAAATTAAGGGTATTTTCGTTCCTTTTGAAGTTAAAGAAATAACATCATTAACTTTTACTTGGTAAGAAGGAACATCCATCTTTTTACCATTAACTCTTACATGAGCATGAGAAACTAGCTGTCTTGCAGCTGCTCTTGTGCCTGTCCAACCTAATCTATAAATAGTATTGTCTAATCTTCTTTCAAGTAAACTCAAGAGAGCGGAACCAGTTGCTGTTGGATTCTTACTAGCTTTAGTATAAAGTTTTCTAAGTTGTTTTTCTAAAATACCATAAATATACTTAACTTTTTGTTTCTCATTAAGTTGAGTTCCATAGTCTGAAGTTTTTCTTCTTGATTTTGCTCCATGTTGACCGGGCTTAGAAGTCAAACGTCTTGCAACTTTAAGAGCATTGGTCTTAAGACCTAAGTCTTCACCAATCTTTCTTGCTAGTTTATTTTTTGGTCCAATGTATCTTGCCATATTACTTGTGCCCCTTAGGGTATTCTCTTACTTGTTATGTTTTGCTTTTCTTGGTCTAGTACCGTTATGAGGATCTGGTGTCATATCAGCAATCATGCTTACTCTAATACCTTGAGCTCTCAAAACTCTTAATGTAACATCTCTTCCAGGACCTGGTCCTTTAATGAATACATCTACTGTATTCATTCCAAATGCTCTTGCTTTATTTACAGCATTTTCAACTGTAATTGTAGCTGCGTAAGGAGTTGATTTTCTTGAGCCAGAAAAACCAGCTTCCCCAGCCGATGACCAACAAATGACATTTCCAGTATTGTCAGTAACACTAACCATTGTAGTGTTAAATGTCGCAGTAACGTACATTCTACCTTTAGGAACAGCTTTTGTTATTTTTCTTGTTTGAGCCATGATAATTATTTACCTTTTTTCGCTGCTTCTAATTTTGTTGCCATTTCTTTAGACATAGCACCTACTGTTCTTCTCTTTGAACCACCTCTAGCATTTCTAGAATTTGTTCTTGTTCTCTGACCCCTTGTAGGAAGCTTCATAATATGTCGCATACCTCTATAACTTCTAATGCGTTTTAAACGGTCAATATTATCACTCACATGTCTTCTTAAATCACCTTCAAGTTCATATCTATCAAAAATTCTTTGAACTCTGTTAACTTCATCATTAGTTAAATCTTTTGCTCTTTTATCAGGGTCAACTTGAGCTTCTCTTAAAACAGCCTCTGCTACAGTAGCTCCTACTCCATAAATAAATTGAAGTGAAAAAAGTATTTTTTTGTTTTCTGGTATATCAACACCAATAATACGAGGCATATGTTCTTATCCTTGTTTTCCTTTATGTTTTGGTTCCGAACAAATTCGTCTCAGAACTCCTTTACGCTTAACAAGCTTACAATGAATGCAGATTGTCTTTAAAGATGTTTTTACTTTCATTTATGACCTTTAGGTTACTTTTTGCCCTTTCAGGGTTTATAAATTTGTTTTCTAATTTTTCAACAGGCCTGAACTATACATCAATTTGTTAAAATTAAAAAGAATTAGTTTTACTGCGTAGCTTGTTTGGTTGATCTATAGGTAATTTTACACTTATTGAGGTCATATTTAGATACATATCCTCTAACCAAATCACCTGGCATAACTCTAATTCTGTATAATCTCATCTTACCGACCAATGTTCCTAAGAGAATTTTGCTTATCATAGGTTTAACTTCTGAATCAGTTACTAATACTCTAAACATGGTATTTGGGAGACAGTTTTCAACCACACCCTCGACTTCGAAACGATCATTGCGATCGGATTTCTTGGCAGTGGTGTCAACTTGCTTTTTTGACTTAGCAGATCTTTTATGATCTTGTACTTTACCCATAAGGAAAGTATTATACCAGACAAAAGCTAGTTTGTCAGTATTTCAGGGCCTTTTTCGGTTATCAAAACAGTTTCCTCAAACATGCCCGAGATTGACCCATCAATAGTTTTATAAGTCCAACCATCTAAAGACTCCTCCAAAGTTGCATTTCCCATAGCATACATATTCTCAATAGCTATGGTTTGTCCATTATAAAGCTTAACATTTCTATCCGCTTTGTCTGGTATACAAGGTATTGAGGGCTCCATATGAAGCTCTTTACCAACTCCATGACCAGTTAACTGAAAAACTACCCCATACCCATTTCTCTTAAGTGGTTTCTCCATTGCTCTACTAATGTCATAAACTGAATTACCTAGTTTTGCCGCAACAATTGCCTTTCTGAGAGATTTCTTTCCAGCACTTAGAAAATCATTAATCTCTTGGCTAACTTTTCCAACAGGAAAAGTAATTGTTGTATCTAAATGAAAATTATTATTAATTAAACCAATATCAATTGTGATAACATCTCCATCTTCAATCACATTATTCTGAGGAATACCATGACAAATACTGTCGTTTTTCATAATACATGTTGCCCAATTATAACCAGGTACAGTAGAAAAACTTGGAAGCATGCCTGCTTCTTTTATTAAGTACTGAGCTTTTTCCTCAATTTGTTCGAATGAAATTCCTGGTTTTGAAAAATCAGCTAACTGGTTTTTAATACGACCAAGGACTTTTCCTCCTTGGCGCATCGCAATTATTTTTTTTTCTAAAGCTTGATTCATCAGTTGTATTATAGCAGAAAATAATTCTCAATTTTTTTAACATTCCTTTAAAATCTTCTGTTGGTGGCTTATTATCACAGAGACTTATATATCTTTACTTAAGCTTATCCAACTCTTTGCAGATATCCTTAAAAACATCATCGATACTTTTTTCACCATCTACGACAATTAGTTTGCCTTCTTTTTTATAGAATTGTATGACCGGCTCAGTAAAAATATGAAAAAGATCAATTCTTTTTTTGATTGCATGAATAGTTTCGTCACCCCTATCACTTGGTCTACCAGCAAGTCTCCAAAGAGCTTCTTTGTCAGATACTTCTAGGAAGACAACTTTATCGACACCGCCATTGAAAGCTTCTGCTTGAACTACAGTTCTTGGAAAACCATCTAAAATATAGCCGCTGCTATATTCTGGTTTTTCTAAGTAGGTCAAAATTATTTCTAAGGTTTTGTCATCTGGAACTAATGCACCAGAGTTAATAGTTTCTTTAAGCCATCTACCAATTCGTGTTTTTTCTCTGGCCATATCTCTAAAAATATGTCCCGAAGATAAGTAAGGAATTTTATACTTCTCAACTAAAAAGTTTCCTTGAGTTGATTTTCCCGCACCTTGAATGCCAATTAATATTAATTTCATTTTTCCCTTCCGGGCTTTAATTTATTAGTACTAAATAAATCGATCGTAGTTTTGCTCAACTAACATACTATCAACTTGTTTGTATGTTTCCAACACAACTGAGACAACAATTAAGATACTAGTTCCACTAACAGATAGCTGACCAATACCTGTAAAGATTTGAGCCAGTGAAGGCATAATTGCAATAAAACCTAAAAAGAATGCACCTGCAATAGTAATTCTAGAAACTACAAACTCCAAAAATTTCTTTGTGTTTGCTCCAGGTCTAATTCCAGGTACAAATGCGCCACTTTTTTTCAATTCATCTGAGATATCCTCGGCATTGAAAAAAATCATTGAGGAAAAGAATGTAAAGAAAAATACAATAATAAAGTAAAGAATCATGTAAACGAGAGAAGTTTGTTGAAAATTAATTGTAAGCATGTTTCCAATTTCAACAAGTTTAGGATTACTTGAAGCGATCATTAATTTTGCTAAAAATGATGGAATTAACATAATCGAAACCGCAAAAATAATTGGCATCACTCCAGCAACGTTTACTTTAATAGGTAAATGAGTTGTCTGACCACCATATGATTTTTTTCCTCTTGTCCTAGTCGCATATTGAATTGTTATCTTTCTGACTGCCTCATTCATAAAAACAATCAAACCAATAATCAAGAAAAAGACAGCAAAGAAAGAAACTCCGACAAAAAGTTTATTTGTGCCAGATAATAAAACCTGAGTAAATGAACTTGGAAGCTGACTTACTATACCTGCAAAAAGAATCATAGAAATTCCATTACCGATACCGTGGAGAGAAACTAACTCCCCCAACCAAGTAACAATTAATGAACCAGCAACTAAAGACAGTATCATCGCAATAAATGCTAAAGGAGAAGTTGACTCTAACAAGTTTTGTGAGCGCAACAGAGCTAGAATAGAGATACTTTGTCCAACTGCTAATGGAACTGATAAATATCGAGTATATTGATTTAATTTTTCTCTACCGGCCTCACCATCTTTTTGCATCTCTTTAATTTTTGGAATTACCATTCCACCAAGCTGCATCACAATCGAAGCAGTAATGTATGGATTGATTCCAACCGCTAAGATGGAAAAGTTTTTGAGTGTACCACCTGAAAAAACATTTAAGAGACTTAGAAATTGATTAGAGTTAAATAAGGCTCTCAATTGTTGTAAATTTACAGAAGGAAGTGGAATGTGTGCGAGAAATCTAAATGCTAAAAGTATAGCTGCAGTAAATAAGAGTTTCTTTTTTAACTCAGGGGTCGAATTAATCTTTTTTAAAAAATCAGTTATTTTCTTCATAAACACTCAATTTTTCCATCAGCTTTTTCTATAGCTTTCTTTGCAGCTTGCGAAATTCTCAAACCTTTTATAGTTACTTTTCTGAATATTTTTCCAGAAGCAATAATCTTTGCTTTTTTAAACTTCTTCTCGATTAATTTTTCAAGTTTTAATGCATCCAAAGTTATAATCTCAGCTTTCATTCTTTCTATTTCGGTTAAATTGATTTCTGCTGTTGGTCTAACAACATTCAATTTTCCTTTTCCTCTGAGCATAGGAATACGTTTGATTAATGGCAACTGACCACCTTCAAACCATAATGGAATTTTTGCTCCACTTCTGGACTTTTGTCCTTTTTGACCCCTACCTGAAGTATGTCCGCCTTTGCCAGAACCATACCCACGTCCAACACGTTTTTTTGATGTAGTTTTAATCTTGATTAGGTTGTTTAAGAGTGACATTGTATTATTTCTTTACTGGTTTTTTTATTGTTTTTTCAGCTGGTGTTTTTTTTGCCACAACCTTCGCAGATTCAGCTAGTGCTTTTTTTGCCACCCTCTTTACAGTTTTTGCTTTTTCTTGAATTTTTTTGACTTTTTCAGCTTCTTCTGCCTCAACTTCAGCAATGGATTTTAACTTAATTCCTTTTAACTCAACAATTTTTTGGATCTCTTTTAAAGCTGCAAAAGTTGCATAAACACTTGAAGCTTGATTTTCTGAACCTAAGATTTTGCTAGAGATATCTCTTACACCTGCGGCTTCGACAACTGCGCGAACTGGACCACCAGCAATAACCCCAGAACCTTTTGGAGCTGGTTTCAACATAACTCTTCCTGCACCTTTCTTAACAGTGATTGGAAAAGGAATAGTTGTACCGTCTAGAGGTACAGTAATCATTTTTTTCTTAGCTTTTTTGATACCTTTTTTAATTGCACCAACAACGTCTTTAGCTTTACCTAAACCAACGCCAACTCTACCTTTTTTATCACCAACAACCATTAGAACAGAAAAGCCTACATTATTTCCGCCTTTAGTCTTTTTTGAAACACGAGAAATTCTGATAACCTTCTCATCGAACTCTTTTGGTTCAGCATTCTGAAATCGCTTGTTTCTGTCTGGAAGTTTATTCATAGCTATACCTTTATTCCGCCGTTTCTTAAAGTTTCGGCAACTGCTTTAACTCTACCGTGATATTTGTATTGACCTCTGTCAAAAACTACGGTTGTTATTTTTGCTTTTTTCATTTTTGCGACTAATTCTTCTGTTGCTTTAATAATAGACTCAGTTTTTGTAAGTTTTTCGGTCTTTTCAAGTCCCCTTACCTCAGACTGGTCTTTCTTGCTTTGCAATTCACCTCGTCTAATTTTTGCATCACTAATAGACATTAAAGTTGTTTCTTTAACATCATCAACCAGCTGAATATATGTATATTTATTAGCACGATAAACGGTAAGTCTTGGTCTTTCGGAAGTACCAAAAATCTTAGAACGAACTCGTCTTCTTCGGCTTTCAACTTTAGTAATATAGTGGTTAATTTTTGCCATTACGCAGCTGCCTTTCCTTGTTTTCTTCTGACAACTTCATCTTCGTATCTGATACCTTTGCCTTTATAAGGTTCTGGTGGTCTAATTTTTCTGATATCAGCTGCCATTTGTCCTACAGCCTGTTTATCAATTCCTTTTATATGAATAGTATCATTGCCCTGAACTTTAATTGTCACACCTTCAAGTACTTTGACCTCCACCGGGTGAGAGTATCCAACTGCCAAAGAAATGCCTGTTCCTTGAGCTTGAACTCTATATCCAGTTCCAACTAACTTTAAAGTTTTTTTGTAACCTTCAGTAACTCCATCTACACAGTTTTGAATTAAACTTCTGATTAAACCATGAAATGCGCGAGTTTGTTTGTCTTCACTTTTTCTGTCGACAACAACTACACCATCTTTTATTTCAACAATAATATTAGGTAAAACATCAACTTTTAATTGACCTTTAGGACCCTTAAGATCAACGACATTGTTAGCGACAGTGACTGTTACTCCGGCTGGCAATGTGATAGATTTTCTTCCAATTCTTGACATATATATTTAACCTTTTACCAAACTTGACAAAGAAGTTCTCCTCCCAAATTTGCTTTACGAGCATCTTTGTCAGTCATGACACCTTTGCTTGTAGAAACGATAGTAATTCCATAACCACCTAAAGTTTTTGGTAATTCACTAACTGGTGCGTACAATCTTCTTCCTGGCTTAGAAAGTCTCTTAACATCATTTACTGCTGGTAATTTACCAATATATTTTAATGTTATAACCAAATAATTAAATGATTTACTTTCTTTAATACCGACCTCACTAACATATCCTTCTTTCAAAAGAATGTCTGCGATTGCCTTCTTTATTTTTGAATAAGGAACCTCAACTTTGGCATGACGAGCCATGTGTGCGTTCTTTATTCTGATGATGATATCTGCAATTGGATCGGTTGTCATAATGTTTTTTACTTACTTGATTTAACTACTCCAGGTAATTCTCCTTTTGAAGCTAACTCTCTAAATGTTAATCTACTTAAACCAAAGAATCTCATATAACCTTTAGGACGACCTGTTATTTTACAACGGTTAACCCCTCTAGTAGAAACTTTATTGACTTTTTTAACTCCTGATTTTCTCAAGGATTCTTTTAGTGCCAATAGTTTTTTTGATTTTGCAATCTTTGATTTTTTAGCCATTTAAGTTATTCCTTTTTCTCGAAAGGCATTCCAAATAATTCTAACATTCTGAAAGCCTTTTCGTCTTCTTTGGTTGAAGTTACAAATACTATTTGGAAACTTCTTATACGTTCTATTTTATCGTAATTAATTTCTGGGAAAATAATTTGTTCTTCAATTCCCATGCTGTAGTTACCCGCATGATCAAAAGCAGTTCTTGAAACTCCTCTAAAATCTTTGACACGAGGCAATGCAACTGAGATTAATTTCTCAAGAAATCCCCACATTCTTTTTCCTCGTAACGTTACTTTGACTCCTAAAGGATCACCTACTCTTAATTTAAAGTTAGCAATCGATTTTTTAGCCAATGTAACTACTGGTTTTTGCCCTGTCATAGTGGCAAACTGCTCAACAATATTCTCAATTGCTTTTTTTCTAGCCTTTGGATCTTGAGGATCTGCAACACCAATATTAACAACAATTTTTTCCAATTTTGGAACTCCAAAATCATTAGCTATTTTAAACTCCTTCTTAAGTTTTGGCAAAATTTTACTAGTATATAATTGTTTTAATTTCACTTGTGCCCTTTAGGGTATTCTATTTTTTACTTAACGCAACCTCTGTTATAACTTTTCCTGTTTTCTTAAAAAATCTTGATTTTGTACCATCTTTAGCAATCTTGAATCCAACTCTGTCTGCAACACCTTTGTCATTAATAATTGCAATACTTGCTGTGTGAAATGGTCTCTCAGACTTGATTTTATCTCCTACTCTGCCACTTACTGGTTTGATATGCTTAGTATATTTATTAGCACCCTCAACCAAAATCTTGTTTAATTTTGGATATACTTTTTTAATAACTCCAGATTTTCCCTTATCTTTGCCTGCGGTTACTAGTACTTTGTCATTAATTTTAAATTTCACTTGTATGCCCTTTCAGGGTGTATTAATTAACCTATAAAACCTCTTGAGCTAAACTTGCAATTTTATTAAAACCTCTGTTTTTAACTTCTCTTGCGATTGGTCCAAAAACACGTGTTCCAACTGGAATTGGATTTGCTCTTGATTCAATGATAACAGCTGCGTTGTCATCAAATCTGACATACTCTCCAGAACTTCTTCTAGTTTCTTTTCTTGTTCTAATAATAACTGCTTTAACGAGTTCACCTTTTTTTATTGAACCAGTTGCGTCTGAAACAATTACAGAAGCAGCAACTATATCACCAACGTAGCCAAATCTTCTTCTCGATCCACCATGAACCTGAATAACTCTGATTCTTTTTGCACCTGAGTTATCGGCAATTTGTAAAACAGATCTTAACTGAATCATTACTTGGATCCTCCTGACTTTGAAACAATTCTAAATTTCTTTGTTTTACTAATAGGTCTTGTAGCCTCAATAATAACTTCGTCACCGACTTCAAGATCAATGTTATCATAGTGACATGCATAAGATTTTGTGCGTTTCACAGATTTTAGGTACAAAGGATGTTGCCACAATCTAACAACCTTAACTTTTGCAGTTTTCTCAGATTTCAATGATACAACTGTTCCTTTTATAGATCTCATGATTTATCCCCTATTACACTCTTAACTCTTGCAACATCATCTGCCAACAAGCAGATGTGAGTATTCTTTAACTTACCTGCTTTTTTTTGCAATCTCGATTTTGCCAATAACATCAACAACTCGTCGAGTTGAACATTAAGTTCTTCGATTGTTTTGTCATGTAGTGCTTTTATGTCGTTACTTCTCATTTATTCTCTTTTTGGGTATTATTATTTTTTAACAAATACTGTTTTTACTGATAACTTGTGTCCAGCTTTTACAAATGCTAAACGTGCAATTTCTTCTGAAACACCACTTAATTCAAATAGTATTGATCCAGGTCTTACAACTGCAACGTGTTCTTGAATCGCACCTTTACCTGAACCCATTTTTACTCCAACTGGCTTACTGGTAATTGGCTTGTGCGGAAAAACTCTAATCCAGTACTTACCATCTCTTTTAGTCATAAAAGTGATTTTTTTTCTAGCTGCCTCAATTTGTCTAGCAGATACCCAACCTCTGGTTATAGCTTGCAAACCAAATTCACCAAAAGCAACATCGGTACCACGTTGAGCGATTCCTCTCATTTTTCCTCTAAATTGCTTGCGGTATTTTTCTTTTTTTGGTTGTAGCATATCTAGACTAACTCACCTTTATAAATCCATACTTTAATTCCGACATACCCAGAACGAGTTCTAGCTGGTACTTGGAAATAATCTATATTAGCTCTAATTGTCTGAGTTGGAACACTTCCTTGAAAATATTTCTCAGTTCGTCCAATTTCAGCTCCGTTAATTCTTCCAGAAAGTTGAATTTTAATTCCTTTTGCTCCAGCTTGCATCGTTTTTTCCAGTGCTTGCATAACAGCTCTTCTGTGAGGAAATCTCTTAATTAGTTGGTTAACAATTCTTTCTGCAACTAATTTTGAACTCAAATCTGGCTTTCTAACTTCTTCTACTCTTAAATCAATTTTTACTTTATCTTTTTGTAATTTTGATACATTTAAGATTCTCTCGATTTCTTTTTTTATTACTTCAAGATTAGCTCCACCCTTACCGATAACGACACCAGGGCGAGAAACAAATAAAATAACCTTAATAGCTTTTAAAGATCTCTCGATTTCTACATTTGTCACTCCAGCACTGATTAATTTATCGTTTAAGAATTTTCTAACTGTGTAATCTTCAACTACTCTATCAGAGTAATCGCTAGGATTCGCAAACCAACGAGACTTCCAACTAAATGTTGAGCCTATTCTGAAGCTAGTTGGATTTACTTTTTGTCCCATATTTTTCTTTCGAACCCTCTATTTTCTTTAGAAAATAGAGTAGGTGCGAAATATGCTGTGCATATCTCTCTGTTTTTTCCAATTATTTCATTCGTAATTACAGACTGTGTATTATACTACTTCTATTATTATTTTGCTTGACCCTTTTTCTGCTTTGTGTTACTCATTTTAGTTACTGTTTGTTGTGTTGAAATTACTTTTCTAACTACTTTTTCTGTTGACACTTTTTTGATTGGAGCCACAATTTTTGCAACACCTTCAGTTTTTTTGGCTTTTTCCACCTTTTTAACAACTGATTCGGCTTTTTTAACAACTGGGTTAGTATTCTTAGTTTCTTTTGCTTCTAGTTCAACAGTAACATGACATGTTCTCTTAATGATTGTATGTGCTCTACCTCTGCTAACAGCTCTAAACCTTTTAAGTTGAGGTGCTGGAGCAACAATAATTGACTTAATAGATAAATCTTCAAGAGCAAATCCGTGATTATGGATAGCATTAGCAATTGCTTGTCTAAGAACTTTCAAAAGAACTAAAGTTGATTTCTTCTCAATTACAGCTAATTGATTAACAGCATCCATTAAAGGTAGCTTTTTAACTATATTAGCTACTAATCTAACTTTTCTTGCTGTTTGTCTGGTATTTTTTTGTGTTGCTTTAATTATCATTTTAATTATTCTTAAACCTTAAGTCTTGGTCAATGTACGTTTAACAATTTTACCGTGACCTCTGAATGTACGAGTTGGAGCAAACTCTCCCAACTTGTGTCCAACCATACTTTCATTAACAAAAACTTCAACGAAAATTTTTCCTTGATGAACTAAAAAAGTGTGACCGACAAAATCAGGGGAAACAACACAAGCTCTACTCCAAGTTTTAATTGGTGATTTATCTCCAGAAGCCTTTTGAACTAAGACTTTTTTCAAAAGTTTTGGGTCAATGAATGGTCCTTTTTTACTTGATCTTGACATAATATTTTCCTATTTAACTCTTCTGTCTCTTATTATCCATTTATTAGTTCTATGATTTTTCTTTCTAGTCTTTTTACCAAGTGCATGCTTACCCCATGGTGTTTTTGGATACTTCATACCAACTCCTGACCTGCCTTCACCGCCACCATGTGGATGACTATCTGGATGTTGAGCAGTACCACGAACTGTTGGTCTAATACCCATTAAGCGTTTTCTGCCTGCTTTACCAATCTTTCTGTTCTTCCAATCTTGATTTCCAATTTGGCCAATTGTAGCGTAACACTCTGCATTGAGCAATCTGAGCTCTTTGGATGGAAGTTGAATAGTGACGTACTTTCCTTCTTTAGCCTGAATAGTAGCTGCTGTACCTGCTCCACGAACCATTTGCGCACCTTTACCTGCTCTAATTTCAAGGTTATGGATAAACATTCCGATTGGGATGTTTTTCAGTGGCAAAGCATTACCAACTTTAACTTCTGCTTTTTCTCCTGCAAGAAGTGTATCTCCAACTGCCAGTCCTTGAGGAGCTAAAACATAACCTTTACTACCATTTTTGTAGTGAATAAAGGCCAAATGTGCACTTCTCATTGGATCATATTCTAATCTAATAACTGTACCTTCAATATCACGATTTTTACGTTTCCAATCAATAATACGTAATTTTTTCTTGACACCAGCACCTCTATGTCTAACAGTAATATGGCCTTTAAAACCTCTTCCTTGACGTTTCTTATGACCTGCTTCCAATAATGATTTTTCTGGTTTACCTTTGTACAACTCAGAACGATCAATGGTAATTTGATGTCTTCTTCCGCTACTAGTTGGTTTTTGTGTTATTAACATTTTATTTTATTCTTCTGATATATCAAATAAATCTATAGATTGGCCTGATTTAAGAGTAACTAAAGCTTTTTTTGTTTTTCCGAATTTAACCATCATTCTCTTTTTACCAGTTCGTTTTAATTCTCTTTGATTAACAATAGTGCGAATTCTTTCAACTTTGACTTCAAATAATTTCTCAATTGCTTCTTTGATTTGGTTCTTGTTTGAGGTCATTTGAACTTCAAACACATATGTATTGTCGGTGTTTGCAAGTCTTAATGACTTTTCGGTTATAACTGGTTTAACAACTATATAAGGATTCATGATTTAACTTTCTTCATCAATCTTTTTTCTAAAGATTTCACTGCATCTTTGCTAAAAATAATTGCATCAGATGAAGCAACATCTAGAACATTAACTAAAGAACCTTCCATAACGTTGACTCTTTGAATATTGCCGAATGCTCTCCTAACCAATTCATTATTACCATTAGTAGCCAATAAAACTTTCTTTCCAGAAATGCTTAAGTCTTTCAAAAGTTTGGCAGCAGTTTTTGTTTTTCCATCAAAATCAGCTAAATTATCTGTAATAAAAATATTCTCTGATTGAAGACTGAGAGCTACTATCAAGGCCTTTTTCTTCATATGCTTTGAAAGTTTTAATGTCCAGTTTTCCAATCCCGTAGGTCCATGAGCGACACCACCTCCAACAAAAATTGGAGCTGATTTTGCACAATGTCGAGCATTACCCGTACCTTTTTGCTTCCAAATTTTTCTTCTAGAACCAGTAACTTCACCTCTTGTTTTAACTTTACTTGTGCCCTGTCTTTTGTTAGAAAGGTAAACTCTAATTGCTTGACTTAAAAGTTGCCCGTTGGCTGAGACACCAAAAATTTCATCATTAACTGTGATCGTTGAAAGTTTGTTTGTAGGTGTAATGCTTTTGATTTTCATGATTTATGCCGTAACCTTGTCTTTTTCAAGAGCAATTTCTTTGATTTCAATATTTGAAGCTTTGTAATCAATTTCGATATTCTTTTTCTTGCCAACTTTCGAAATTCTAACATCAGACATCATAGAACCTGGAACTGGACCACTGATCCAAACTTCATTGTTCTCTTTATCGATATGTAAAATTACTAAATTTAAAACTGACTTTGCTTCTGAACCATAATGACCAGGCATTTTTTTACCCAACCAAACTCTACCTGGAGTTGTTCCAGATCCAATCGAACCAACAGCACGTGCCCTATCAGATTGACCATGTGTTTTTGGACCACCATGAAAATTCCAGCGTTTCATTCCACCAGCAAAACCTCTTCCTTTGCTAATACCTTGTACTTTAACAACGTCTCCAACTTCTAAAACTTGGTCAATATTAATATTATCACCAATGTTAATCTCATCGTCGGCAGAAGGTTTCATTTTATCATCAGATGTTCTAACGCCTCTAATATTTTTAACGCCAAAAGAAAAACCACTCTTTTCCATTCTGGTCCTGAGTGGTTTACTCATGTTTTTAAGTTTTTTCTTACCAAATCCTACTTCTAAAATTGAACATGTAAAAGTTTCTCTAGTTTGTGAATTTTTATTTAGTACTTCAATATCTTGCTTACCAATTACAGGCATATCTAAAATTTTACAACGAGTTACAGCCAAGCGCTTGCCTGTTTTGGTCCAAGCTTGTGTCATTCCTGTTTTGGTAGCAAAAATATCTAGTATCATACCAATAAAATCTATATAAATTACTTATTCTAATTAATCTAAGGTTGCATAAATTTAATCGCAACTTTATCTCCTTATACTTTTACTACTACATCTTAATTTGAATTGAAACTCCAGCTGGAAGTTCCAAATGCATCAAAGAATCTATAGTCTTGCTTGTTGGATTGACAATATCTATCAATCTCTTGTGTGTCTTAATATGGTAGTGCTCTTGAGCATTCTTGTCAGAATGGGGAGACGAAAGCACTGTGAATTCTCTTTTGTGAGAAGGTAGTGGTACGGGCCCCACAACCTTTGCACCAGTAGAAAGTGCTGTTTCTAAAATCTTTTGACTTGCGCTGTCTATAACACGATGGTCGTATGACTTTAGTCTTACGCGAATTTTATATCCAGCTTTAGTTTTTTGATCTAGTTTAGCCATTTTAAAACAACTTACTTAATTACTTTTTAATTTCTTTATGGTTATTAAACCATAGGACGAGATTATACATAAAATTCCTCAAGAAGTAAACCCCAATTTCTTCGTTTTTGCCATCTAAACTTTTCACCCCGCATAAAAATGCGGGGTGAAGCCTAATTCAAATGATATCTTACTTTGTGATCTTAATTATTGCACCAGCACCAATTGTGTGTCCACCCTCACGAATTGCAAAACGCAACCCCTCTGAAGCAGCTACTGGGACAATTAGCTTGACATACATCTTAGCATTGTCTCCTGGCATAACCATCTCAACGCCTTCTGGAAGTTTAATTTCACCTGTTACGTCAGTTGTTCTGATGTAAAACTGTGGTCTATAACCTGTAAAGAAAGGCTTATGTCTGCCACCTTCTTCTTTGGTCAAAATGTAAACCTCAGCTTCAAACTCTGTGTGAACAGTTGCTTTTCCTGGTTTTGTTAAAACTTGACCTCTTTCGACATCATCTTTGCCAATACCTCTTAAAAGAATACCAACGTTGTCTCCTGCTTCACCTTGATCAAGCATTTTACGGAACATTTCAACACCAGTAACTGTGGTTTTTGCAGTATCCCTGATACCAACAATCTCAATTTCTTCACCAACTTTAATAACACCTGACTCTATACGTCCAGTAACAACTGTTCCTCTACCTTTAATTGAAAAAACATCTTCAATTGGCAGTAAGAAAGGTTTATCTAATTCTCTTACTGGATCTGGGATATATGTGTCAACAGAATCCATAAGTTTCATGATTTTATCTTGCTCAGCTGGATCACCCTCTAAAGCTTTAAGCGCACTAATTCTGTGAACAGGAGCATTTTCACCATCGAAACCATGCTTTGTTAATAATTCTCTAACTTCCATTTCGACTAAATCTAAAAGTTCTTCATCATCAACCATATCGCATTTGTTTAATGCAACTACTAACTTTGGAACGTTAACTTGTTTTGCTAACAAAATATGCTCGTGTGTTTGAGGCATAGGACCATCAGTTGCAGCAACAACTAAGATTGCACCATCCATTTGAGCGGCACCAGTGATCATGTTCTTAATATAATCAGCATGTCCTGGAGCATCAATGTGAGCATAATGTCTCTTCGAAGTTTCGTATTCAATATGAGAAATGTTAATTGTCACACCACGAGCTGCTTCTTCTGGAGCATTATCAATGTCTAAATAGCCCATTGCTTTGTTAATATCACTTGGAAGTTTTATTGAAAGTGTTGTAGCAATGGCTGCAGTAAGAGTAGTTTTTCCATGATCAACGTGACCAATTGTACCGATGTTTACGTGTTTTTTATCACGTATAAATTTTTTTGCGTCTGCCATAAGGCCTCCTAAATTAATTTACTTAATTACTATATATAATACTATTTTTTGTCAATTTATCTTCCACCAGTTTTTCTCTCGGCTACCAATTTTTCAGTAATACTGCTTGGAACAATATCGTAATGACTTGGCAACATCACCGACGATGCTCTTCCTTTTGTCATACTCCTTAAAATTGTAACATAACCTTGCATTTCTGCTAAAGGGGAAAGTGCTGTAATAATTGTAACGCTACCTCTTGTTGTTGTCCCTTGTATTTGAGCTCTTCTAGAACCTAAGTCTCCAATTACATCTCCCATATATTCATCTGGAGTAGAGATTTCGACCTTCATAATTGGCTCAAGTAAAACCATACCAGCCAAAAGTGTAGCATGTCTCATTGCCAAAGAACCAGCCATCTTAAATGCAATTTCACTTGAATCAACATCATGATATGAACCGTCATAAAGTGTAACTTTGATATCACTCATAGGAAAGTTTGCCAAGAAACCACGCTCGAGTGACTCTTGAACACCTTTATCTGTTGGTTTAATAAATTCTCTTGGAACAGTTCCACCTTTGACATCATTTACAAATTCATATCCAGTGCCTCTATCTTTTGGCTCAATTCTCAAGTAAACATGACCATATTGTCCACGTCCGCCAGATTGTTTGATATATTTACCCTCAGCTTGAGCAGCTTTTGTAATTGTTTCTCTGTATGCAACTTGAGGAGTACCAACATTTGCCTCAACATTAAACTCTCTTTTCATACGATCCACAATAATTTCTAGATGTAATTCTCCCATTCCCCCGATAATAGTTTGTCCAGTGTCTGGATTTGATTTAATAGAAAATGTTGGATCTTCTTCACTTAGTTTCGCCAAAGCCATACCCATTCTTTCTTGATCTGGTTTTGTTTTTGGCTCAATAGATAAAGAAATAACTGGCTCAGCAAAAGTAATTCCTTCGAGCACAATTTTGTTATCTTCATCACAGAGAGTATCTCCTGTTCTAGTATTTTTTAAACCAACAATAGCAACGATTTCTCCAGCTTTTGCTTCCTGAATTTCTTCTCTTTGATTAGCATGCATAAGAAGTAAACGTCCAACTCTCTCTTTTTGTTTTGTGGTCGAATTATATGTATAACTTCCTGCCTTAAGTATTCCTGAATAGATCCTGGTATAAGTAATTTTTCCAACATGAGGATCTGTTTGAATCTTGAAAGCAAGCGCGCAAAAAATTTCATTTGGAACTAATTGCCTTATTTCTTCTTCTTCAGTTTTTGGATTAATACCAGTAATGTGATCAATGTCGACAGGAGATGGAAGATAATCTACAACAGCATCAAGCATTGGTTGAACACCAGTATTTTTTAGTGATGAACCTGCATAAACAGGAACTAATTTGTAATCAATAACTGCTTTTCGCAGTGTTGCTTTTAATTCATTTAAAGCAATTTCTTTACCATCAAAGAATCTTTGCAAAAGCTCATCATCTGTTTCTGCAATTTGCTCAATCAACTGAGCTCTTAATTCTGCAACTTTTTCTTTATATTCTTCTGGGATTGCTTTAACTTCTGGCTCAGTATCAGCAGCACTATCTTTCCAAAACAAAGCTTTTTGTTCAAGAATTTGAACAACTCCTCTAAAATCATTTTCAGCACCCATTGGCAAAACCATAACTGCTGGAGTCACACCAAATTTAACTCTAATGTCTTCGATAGTAGCAAAAAAATCTGCTCCCAATTTATCCATTTTATTAATAAAACAAATCCTTGGGATGTTGTATTTATCTGCTTGACGCCAAACAGTTTCTGATTGAGACTGAACCCCCTCGCTAGCATCAAGAACTGTAATTCCACCATCGAGCACTCGAAGTGATCTTTCAACTTCAGCTGTAAAATCAACGTGCCCTGGAGTATCAATAATATTAAATCTATATAATGCATTTTCTAGATGAACTTCAAAATGAGGTTTCCAAAAACAAGTGGTAGCAGCAGATACGATTGTGATACCACGCTCTTGTTCTTGAGCCATCCAATCCATAGTTGCAGCACCTTCATGAACTTCACCAATTTTGTAAGTTTTGCCTGTAAAATATAAGATTCTCTCCGTAGTAGTGGTTTTTCCAGCATCGATATGAGCAATAATACCAATGTTTCTAATTCTACTCAATGGAACTCTTGTGTTTGCATTCTCAACCATATCTTCTTTCTACCATCTAAAGTGGGCGAATGCTTTGTTAGCGTCGGCCATACGATGGGCAGTGTTTTTCTTGTTAATTGCTCCACCAGTACCTTGAAGAGCTTCTAACATTTCTGCTGCGAGCTTCTCACCAAAGGTATGATATTGCTTGTTTGGTTTTTTATTAGCAGCTTCAACTAATGCTCTTAAAGAAAGAGCAAAACCTCTACCACTTCTTACTGGCATAGGAACTTGATAAGAAGCACCACCAACACGTCTAGATCTAACCTCCATTTGAGGAGTGACAGCTTGAATTACTTCTTCGAAAGATTCTAATGCTTTTTTTCCAGTTTTTTGAGATAATTCTTCAAGAGCAGCATAAACTTGTTTCTGTGCAACAGATTTTTTTCCATCACGCATTACATAGTTGATGAGCTTTGCAATTCTTGCAGACTGATATTTTCCGTCTGGTCTAGTAACTCTAACTGGAGCTTTTTTAGTTCTCATGATAATTTCTTCTCTGCTAAATTTTTAGCAAATACTTTCATTTAATAATTCTTTTGGACCCGATCTTTTTTTGTTAAAAAAAAGTCGTAGGTACAAAATATGCTGTGCATATACTTTTTAATTAACTTTTCTTTACACCATATTTACTACGTGAAGTTTTTCTATTGCCCACACCAGTGGCATCATATTTTCCTCTAATAATATGATACTTCACGCCAGGAAGATCTTTAACTCTTCCACCTCTGACCAAAACGATACTATGTTCGGCCAGACTGTGTCCCTCACCCATGATGTAAGCAGTGACTTCCATTTTATTGGAAAGCCTAACACGAGCAACTTTACGAAGCGCAGAGTTAGGTTTTTTAGGAGTCATTGTTTTGACTACAGTACACACACCACGTTTTTGTGGATTAATAGTCTTAATTTGCTTACCAGTATTAGAATTAAAACTTCTGCGAAGCGCTTGAGCTTTAATTCTTTTAGGGTTCGGCTTGCGACCACCTTTTCTGATTAACTGATTAATTGTAGGCATTAATAATTCCAATAGAATAACACGAACACTGATTATATCATAAGACTGACAGATATCATCTAGAGTTCAATACTAGCTCTTTCTTTACTGGTTGGAATTAACCTTCCAATAATAACATTTTCTTTCAGACCATCTAAATAGTCAATTTTTCCTGCCGCAGATGCATCAGTCAAGACATTCTTAGTATGTTGGAAAGAAGCAGCTGATAACCAAGATGCTGTAAATAATGAAGATCTGGTAATTCCCAAGAATAGAACCTTAGCAGTTGCTGGCTCTCCACCTGCTGCCATTGCTTCGTCATTTGCTTCAATAAATTTGGTTTTTTCAATAACTTCACCAGTCAAGAAATCGGTGTCTCCAGCAGATTCAATTTGAAGCTTATCACACATTTTTCTGATAATAGTCTCGAAATGTTTGTCATGAATTGGAATACCCTGAGATTCATAAACAGCTTGTACTTGATTAATAGTGTACTGTTGAGCTTGGAGCAAACCTTTTACAAGAGCCAACTCTTTAAGACTGACTGATCCTGTGGTCAATTGTTGACCAACATGAATTAAGTCTCCATCTTTAATGAGCAGATCAGAGTTAACTGAAAGCTTGTACTCAACTTCTTCAACTGGTGATGAAGTTGTTCTAATAGTAATAACAATATCTTTATCGCCTTCTTCAATTGAAACTTTTCCAGCAATTTCACTAATGATAGCTTGATTCTTTGGATTTCTTGCTTCAAGAAGTTCTTCTACACGAGGCAAACCTTGAGTCACATCAGCACCAAGAATACCTCCGCTATGTTTAGTTCTCATTGTGAGCTGTGTACCAGGTTCTCCGATTGATTGCGCAGCGACAATTCCGACTGGAACTCCTAGCTCAATCATTTTTGAAGTTGAGAAATCAATTCCATAGCATGCTGCACAAAGTCCTTTTGAAGCTTCACATGTGAGAGGAGATCTAACATCTACCGATTTTAATCCTAACTTTACAAGTTGCTTTGAAAGTTCCAAGGTGATTAATGTACTTTTTTGCGCAACTACTTTCTTGTTAAGAACTATATCATTAGCCAAGATTCTTCCCGCAATTCTTTTAACAAAAACATCAGTTCTATCTTCATCCGTTATTGTGATATATTCTTCAGTTTTACAGTCTTCCAATCTGATAATTGCATCATGAGAAACATCACATAAACGACGTGTAAGATAACCAGCATCAGCAGTCTTAATAGCTGAGTCAGTCAATCCTTTACGAGAACCTCTAGCTGAAGTAACGTACTCAAAAATTGTTAAGCCCTCTCTAAAATTAGACTTAGTAGGCATTTCAACAATATTCCCATTTGGGTCAACGACTAAACCACGCATTGCAGCAAGTTGTTTAACCTGATCTTTTGAAGCACGGGTTCCACCTGATTCAATCATAACTTTAACAGCGTTATTTTCAGCGTAAGTACTCCAGGTTTTCTCTGCAATATCCTCTGTTGTATCGATCCAAACATCAAATGAAAGTCTTTTTCTTTCCTCAATTGCAATCATACCCTCATTGTATTGTTCTTGAATTTCTTCAACTTTTTTATTAGCAGCCTCAATGATCTCATTTTTATTTTCAATCATTTCACAGTCACTAACAGAAACAGAAATACCTGAAATTGTTGCTGCTTCAAAACCTAAGTTTTTGATAGCGTCAATGAAGTCTGCAACACGTTGTTTATCAAACTCTTTAATTGCAGAAGTAACTAATTGTTTGATTTTCTTTGCATCTACTGCTTCATTAATATAACCAAATTCTACTGGCAATAAATCATTAAATTGAAGTCTTCCAACTGTTGTTTCAATAACTTTTCCCAGTGAAGCAATTCTAACTTTTGCTAATTGTCTAAGTTCAAGTTTGCCAATCTGATGTACGTGATAAGCCTCATCCTTAGATGAAAATATTCCAGGAAAAACCTTAAATTTATTATCAACAACTGTGTGATAATAAATTCCCATTGCCATTTCTTTATTTGGAATAGTAATAGGCTCACCATTAGCTGGTTTAAGCAAATTATTTGTTGCCATTAATAAATCGATAGCTTCTTGTTGAGCTTTTTTGGTTAAAGGTACGTGAACAGCCATTTGATCACCATCAAAGTCAGCATTATAGCCAGAACAGACACAAGGATGCAATCTAATTGCATTTCCTTCAATCAAAATAGGGAAAAATGCCTGCATACCAAGCTTATGCAAAGTTGGAGCACGATTTAAAATAACTGGATGATTCTTAGTAACTTCTTCTAAAATGTCATAAACTTCTGGCTCATGTCGTTCGATTAAGTGCTTAGCACTTTTAACGTTAGGAGCAGTTCCATTCACGATCAACTCTCTTAAGACATATGGTTTAAACATTTCTAGTGCCATATCTTTTGGCAAACCACATTCATTAAGTTTCAATTCTGGACCGACAACAATAACTGAACGTCCGGAATAGTCAACACGCTTACCAAGAAGATTTTGACGGAAGCGACCCTGTTTACCCTTTAACATTTCTGATAAGGATTTAAGAGGTCTTCTTGTTTGTCTTCTTCTCGTCTGACGCGCACTTGAACCATCAATTAATGAATCAACTGCCTCTTGAAGCATTCTTTTTTCATTTCTCAAAATAATTTCTGGAGCACCCAGATCAATCAAGTGCTTTAAACGATTATTTCTATTAATAACTCTTCTATATAAATCATTAAGATCTGAAGTAGCAAATCTACCACCAGAAAGCTGAACCATAGGTCTTAAATCTGGAGGAATAACTGGAAGGATGGTCATAAACATCCAAGATGGTTTAATTTTAGCTTTTCTCAAACCTTCGGCAACTCTCAATCGTTTGATAGCTTTAACAAGCTTCGCACCTTTTGATTCTTCAATTTCTTCTCTTAACTTAACAACCAAAGTATTCAAATCAATTGCTTCTGCTAATTCTAAGATACTTTCCGCACCCATTCCTACTCTCAAGTGAGAAGTAGCATTGTAATCATCAAGTTTTAGATACTCATCTTCAGTCAAGATCATTCTTTTTTCAATTTTCTTAACCATTTGTTTAATAGTTTTGTATATTTCTTCTGTCTGGTCTAGCTTAACTTCTAGTTGTTTCTTAAGAGCAATGAGTTTGTTTTTTGCCTTTAATTCAGCTTCTGCAAGTTTCAATTGCAGAGTTTCTTTACTAGTCACTTTTTCCTTTAAGCTAGCTTTATCTTCAATCAAGGTTGCTTTCACTAACTCCATTCCTACTTTAACTTCATCCTTAAGTTCGTCTTGAGCAGCAACTAGATCTACATTTAATCGATCAGAAATTTCTATCTTTTTGTCTGCGTCAATGTCAAGTACTAAATACTTTGAGAAATAAACAATTGAACTCAAGTTTCTTGGTGAGATATCCAAGAGTAAAGATAATTTTGAAGGAGCACCTTTAAAAAACCAAATGTGAGCAACTGGAGCCGATAAAGTGATGTGAGCCATTCTCTCACGTCTAACTTTAGACTGAGTTACTTCAACTCCGCACTTGTCGCAAATGATGCCTTTATAACGAATTCTCTTGTATTTTCCGCAGTAACATTCATAATCTTTGATAGGTCCAAAAATTTTCTCATCAAATAGGCCATCTTTTTCTGCCTTAAGTGATCTGTAGTTTATTGTCTCTGGTTTCTTTACTTCGCCAAATGACCAAGACTTGATTGTGTCAGGGGAAGCTATACGAATTTCTAGAGCAGAGAAGTTGATAATATTTTTCATAAAGTCCTTTGTGGTTTGGTTGTTACTCCTCTATTCTTTCTTCATCATCTTCTGAAGCTTCGATTTTTATTGCCTCTTCTTCATCAAACTCAGGTTCGATATCCTCGAGTTTAATTTCTTCCGAATCATCATCTGGTTTTTTATCTTCCACACTCTGATCGACGGTATTTGATACATCTGAATCAATGTTGAGTCCCGGCGAAGCTTCTTCTAAAACTACCTCATCTTCTTCAATAACTTCATGAGGAACGACATCGATTCCAAGAGAATTCAACTCTCTCATTAAAACTCGAAAAGATTCGGGAACGGCTGGCTCAGGAATGTCTAAACCCTTAACAATAGATTCAAAAGCTTTTGCTCTACCCATCACATCATCTGATTTGATAGTTAACATTTCTTGTAAGATATGTGCTGCTTTATGTGCCTCAAGTGCCCAGACTTCCATTTCTCCCAAACGCTGTCCACCCATTTGAGCTTTACCTCCAAGTGGTTGTTGCGTGACTAGTGAGTAAGGACCGGTAGATCTTGCATGCATTTTATCTTCAACCATGTGTGACAATTTAAGAATATATCCAATACCAACAGTTGTTGTTTCACTAAACTGCTCACCTGTTCTACCATCAATAAGTTGAGCTTTTCCAGAAACTGGTAATCCTGCTCTTGCTAGTTCTTCCCAAATTTTCTTTTCATCAAATCTTTCAAATGCTGGAATTGCTATTTTGTAACCCAACTTTTGTGCTGCCCAACCCGTGTGAGCCTCAAGAAGCTGACCTAAGTTCATACGTGCCAAAACAGAAAGTGGTGAAATAATAATGTCTACTGGTGTACCATCTTGCGTATGTGGCATGTCTGCAACAGGAATTATTTTTGAAATAACACCCTTGTTACCATGGCGTCCAGCCAACTTATCACCGACTGTAATTTTTCTTATTTGCGCAACTTTAACAACAACTTCCTTAAGAGTGCCCGGATCTAGTTCATCTCCGAGATCACTATCTAAAACTGAAACATCGATGACAGTTCCAGATTGACCGTGAGGTAATCTCAATGATGTATCTCTGACTTCTCTAGACTTTTCTCCAAAGATGGCTCTTAGCAACCTCTCTTCTGGTGATAACTCCGTCTCACCCTTTGGAGCAATTTTTCCAACTAAGATATCTCCCGAACTGACAATGCTTCCAACACGAATGATTCCATCCAATGTTAGATTACCCAAGTAAATTTCAGAAACGTTAGGAATGTCATTGGTCAATTCTTCTGCACCAAGTTTAGTATCCATTATCTTTGCTTTATACTCATTAATTTGAACTGAAGTCAAGACATCTTCTCTAACTAATCTGTCAGAAATAACAACAGCATCTTCATATCCCAAACCTTCGAATGAAGCATAAGCAATTACTAAGTTGCTACCAAGTGCTAACTCGCCACCATCCGCAGCTGGTCCATCAATAATAACATCTCCAACATTGACTTTATCTCCAACATTTACAATTGGTTTTTGTGAGTAACATGTACTTTGTGATGTTCTAATAAATTTTGTAATGTTATATATATCTTTGCCATTTTCATGAAAGTACATATCGTCAAAATCTTCTGACACCTCACTAGCTTTTTTAGAATCAGCCTTGGATATTAACATTTCGATCTTATTTGCATCGACATATGTAACTTCACCACTATGTAGAGCTTTTACTGTTCTTCCCATAGCGACAGCAACTGCTGCTTCCATACCCGTTCCAACAATTGGAGCCTGTGGTTTTACTAAAGGTACAGCCTGACATTGCATATGTGTACCCATAAGTGCACGGTTAGCTTCATCATTAGCAATAAAAGGAATCAATGATGCAGATGTACCAATAACTTGATTTGGAATAACATCAATATATTGAGCATCTTCTACTGGACCTTCTGTAAAACTATTCATATAACGCATGGCAACCCATTCATCTTGAATGATCCCCTTGTCGTCAATTTCGACACTTGCATGAGTAATTTTATAATCTTCTTCCTCGTCTGCTGACAAGTAAACGATTTCATCTTGGACCTGCATTTTTCCCTTAACATTTTTTATCTGTCTGTATGGAGCCTCCAAGAAACCAAAGTCATTAATTCTGGCATATAAAGAAAGATAAGTAACTAAACCAATGTTTGGACCTTCTGGAGATCTAACTGGATCGATACGAGAATATTGGGACGCATTAATATCACGCATAGAAAACGATGCACGTTCTCTGGTAACACCGCCCGTACCCATAACAGACAAACGTCTTAAATTATCAATTTCAGATAAAGGATTAGTTTGATCTAAAATTGTTGATAATCTATTACGTCTGAAAAATTCTGAAATTGTAGCAATAAGTGGGCGTGCATTAACTAATGCTGCTGGACTTAAGACTTCTTCAGTTTTTGTAAGAGACATTTTTTCTCTAATTGATTTTTCCAATCTAATAAGACCAATTCTAAATGCTGACTCTTTGACTAGCTCACCAATTTGACGAACTCTTCTGTTGCTAAGATGATCAATATCATCGACTTTACCTTCACCATTTTGTAATCTAATTAAGTATTTAACAGTAGCGACAATATCTTCTTTTGTTAAAACTGTTGTGTCTTCATCGACATTAAGTTTCAATCTTCTATTAAGTTTATATCTTCCTACCTTTGCTAAATCATATCTTCTTGAATCAAAAAATAATTGTTTAAAATATTCTCTCGATGTCTCTAAAACTGCAGGCTCTCCTGGTCTCATTTTTTCGTAAATTTCGATTAAGGCTTCTTCTTGAGTTTTTGTAGCATCTTTATCGATTGTATTTTGAAGTAAATTT
>Ga0180007_10000956_pt1 | contig 42434 bp, 33 predicted proteins | sample MM_PC_MetaG_FD_121122 | JGI IMG/M metagenome (GOLD analysis project Ga0180007, IMG submission 121122) | Groundwater microbial communities from the Aspo Hard Rock Laboratory (HRL) deep subsurface site, Sweden - MM_PC_MetaG | ecosystem: Environmental > Aquatic > Deep subsurface > Groundwater... | reverse complement strand
TACCCACTAACTCTAATCTATCATCCGTTGTTTCATCGTAATACAAATGAGCGTTTTGGTCCTGGCCAAAATATACGCCGGCGTCGTCTCCTAAATATAACGCGTTCCATTCATATGTTGATGACCCTAAATTTATGGAATCAGCTGCCCCAGGAGTTAATCCTAAATTTATAGCCACACTCGATAAATTTGATAACGCTGTATTAGCCCCTCCACCGGCGCCGCCAGCGGCTGCCTGCCAAGTTCCCACGCCGTTAACGTCAGAAGTTAACACATATCCGTTAGTCTGATTTCCATCAATAATTTTAACGCTGCCGTCGGACAACACTCCAAACTTCGTTGACGAGCCGACTTGTAAATCCATCAATTTGTTTGAAGAACCAGGAGCGGAAGTCTCAGTTACATTAAGTTTTAGCCCTGTATAATTACCGGACGTAGATTTATTAATTGTAGCGGAAAGGTCATAAGCGGCTTCGTTCCCAGTTGAAGCAGTCATACTAACAACTCCAGTTACACCGAACCCTGAAGCAGGATTTAATGATAACGCACCAGTAGTAGTTGAAATTATATTAGTAACAACTCCACCACTAGCAGTAATGCTTCCTGTCACCTCAGCGGTAGAATCAAAATAAACCGCCTCATCTGCTTCAAGTACTCCAGTGACATGTAAATCATCGTTAGTGGTAGCATAAGAATTAGCGCCAGTCCCATCACCGATTTGCGTGTTTCCGCCGGTCCCCGGAACTACGACTAAATCTTCATTATCAGAAGTAGTTATATCAACAGGAACACCGTCAAACTCTAAAGTACCGGCACGGGCATTAAAAAGACCTACTATGAAAAAACATATAATAAAAACGATTAAACATAATCTCGTTTTCATCCCCCCCCTTATTTTTTGCTTCGCAAAAAATAGAGTCCCGATTCATCGGGACGGTCTATTCTCGACTTTCTATTTTCAGAATTTTAATTTCTTCACTAACAAATAATCACTACTATTGTTCACTATTATGATTATATAAAACATTTTTTATCGTTAAAAGTAACTCATCAATAGTATAAGGTTTTTTCAAAAAACCGTTTATCCCTAATCCCTGATTTTCCTGTTGAGTATACGCGTCACCTACTCCTGTAGAAATCACGATAGGTATATTTTGAATCCGTTTATCATGCCTTATTAATGCGCAAAGTTCAGTGCCATTCATATCCGGTAAAATAAGGTCAACAATTACTAAATCAAACTCCTCTTCATTAAGAAAGCTTAACGCTTCAACCGCCTTATCCGTAGTTTTTACTTTATAATTATGATTTTCTAAAAGCCGAACAATACTTATTGCCGCCTCTCTTTCATCCTCAACCAGTAAAATATTATACATTCTACCCTCCCACTTTGTGTTTTGTGTTTTGTTATTCGTTCTTCGTCCCTCAATCTCCCGTAACTCTCAAAATCTCAGCAACAGATGTAGTTCCTTCAATTATTTTTTTTATACCCGCGTCACGAAGTGTTTTCATCCCATTTTTTATAGCTTCTTCTCTTATTACCGTGGCTGAGGTTTTCTGTGTAATTAACTCTTTTATCTTATCAGTAGGAATCATTAACTCATATATCCCTGCCCGTCCGGCATATCCTCTGTCTTTACAACTCCGACAGCCTGCTTCTTTATAAAACTTTAATTTTTTTATTAATTTATCATTAACCCCCAACTCCTCCAAAACTGCCGGCGCGGGATCATAAGCAACCTTACAATTATCACATAATGTCCGAACTAACCTTTGAGCTAAAATCCCAATAACAGACGTAGAAACTAAAAACGGCTCAACTCCCATATCAACAAGTCGAGAAGCCGCTGAAGGCGCGTCGTTTGTATGTAACGTTGATAACACAAGATGTCCTGTTAATGCCGCGTGAATAGCGATATCAGCTGTTTCTTTATCACGAATCTCACCTATCATTATTATATCAGGGTCTTGGCGAACAATCGACCGTAACCCTCTAGCAAAAGTTAATCCTGCTTTTACGTTCACCTGTGACTGCCTTACATTAGGAATCTCATATTCAACAGGATCTTCTAAAGTAATTATATTCTTAGCTTCAGCATTGACCTCGCTCAACGCCGCGTACAATGTTGTTGTTTTCCCTGATCCCGTAGGACCGGTAACTAAAATGATACCGTAAGGACGATGAATTAAATCAGCAAACAGTTTTAACCCATCTTTAGAAAATCCTAATTGTTTAAGATGCATTATACCCGCTGAACGATCAAGAATTCTTATGACTACATTTTCACCATGAATAGTTGGAAACGTCGAAACCCTTAAATCGACATCTCTATTTGATATAAACATCCTCATCTTACCATCCTGAGGAAGCCTCTTTTCTGCGATATCCATATTCGCCATTATTTTTATACGCGATATGATAGCGTCGCGATACTCAAACGGTATTGCCGGCGCCGGATACAACACACCGTCAATACGATACCGGCAATTTAAGTTTGACCGCTGCGGTTCAATATGAATATCTGAAACGCCTGTCACAACCGCTTTGGTAACAATACTATTAACCTTCTCTACAACTGGAGCTAAACTAGCCGCTTCTTTTAACGAAGAAACTTCTTCACCTGTAACTACTGTCAAATCAGAAACTCCTGATTCCCGAGATAAAAACAGGTTATCTTTATCTGACACCGACTGTTGGGAGGAATGATAATATTTTTTTATCTGGTCAAGAATTTGACTTAAACATGCGAAAACAGGTTTACACCTTAACCCTGAAATTGTCTGCATCTGGTCTATCGCGTTTACATCTAAAGGGTCTATCATCGCTATAGTAAGATTATCATTTACGATAAAAAGAGGAATTGCTCGGTGCTTTAAACATACCTCTTCAGAAACAAGCTCAATAGCCTTCTGTTCAATATTAATATCCTCTAAATTAACATAAGCAAACCCTAACTGTTGACTCAATGTACGAATAACATCTTCTTCACGCGCCGCCCCGCGGCTAACTAAAATTTCGCCGATAAAATAACCTGTAGTTCTTTGTTCTTTTAACGCTGCATCAAGCTCATGCTGGGAAACAATACCATGATTCACTAATATTTTCCCTAACTTTTGCTGATCCCGTATTTCAGCCATTCCTTGTGCCTAATTCCTTGTGTTTTGTGTTTTGATCTTAATTACCCTCTAACCACTACTATAAACACTATTTCACTGGTCTAATTTCTTCCCAAAACATATCTTCTATTAACGTAACTAACGTTACCACCGGTTTCTGCTCTACAAATAAAGAACCCGTATCCTTGGCTGATTTATTTTGTACCTCATCGTAATACACCGAAACCCTTATTTCCAACGGATCCGTTTCTTCTATTATATCTTTTTTTATTCTCCATTTAGCATCATTCATCTCTAAAGGAGGCATATCTAACTGAGGATATACCGCGTCTCCCATTTCTTTTAACTGATCTTTGTTAACATTTAGATTCTTAATTCGTTCCATCTGCCATTTGGCTAAGTTAGTTGCCGTTATAAAATCCTGTGAAGTCTGCGACGCAAAAAGCAAATTTGAAAATAACTGCATTATAGGCACAAACAAAACCGCAATCACCGCCAAAGTAATCAACAACTCAATATAAGTAAATGCTTTCTGCTGTCTGCTATCTGCCATCCGCCATCTCCCATCTACTATCTACTATCTACTATCTGCTCTTAAAGCATCGCATACTGTAACTGCACAGTTTTTTTTATATCATTAATTTCCCCCGTGGAAACAATCAATGACTGCACAAAATCAATCTTAACTTTGTATGTTCCTTCCCCTAATTGAATAGGCCCTATTTCCTTTTCTAACTCTGACATCGAAATAACCTTACTGCGAAGCACGCTAATTGCGTAAGCCACACCGGCTTCAGCTAAATAAAAAGCTTTTGCCTCATCCGCTGTTGACCGAATAGAAAGGTCAACAGAAACAAAAAACGCGATTAAACTCGCCCCTATTAAAGAGATAGTTAAAAGTATGATAAGAACACTTAATAATATTACTCCCTTTTTTTTTCTGTCTTCAGTCTTCAGTCTTCGGTCTTCGGTCTTCTTCATTACCATTCCGACGGAATTTCACCTTCAAGCTTTCCCCATTTCGAATCAAGCGGCATATCCCAATTAATAATAACCTTTGCCTTATCCATATAATAAACCCACCCTCCACCGCCAGGCAGAAACTCGTCAGAATCTAAACTTTGAAGATCAGAATTACCATCCTTTGAAGAAATAAACTCTGGCGGAATAGAATCTAAATAAGTTTTTTCGACACCCATGTCATTATAAGTCACCTCTAACAACTCTTCCAATTCTTGCGGATATCTGCCTTCTTTTGTCCGGAATAAACTTACGCGAGTTCGAAGGGAATTTAGATTGGTCTTTGACGCGGCTAATCGTGCTTCGGCATCGAACCCTATAAAGTTGGGTATCATCGTAGCCGCTAATATCGCGATAATACTGATAACTATCAACAACTCAAGCAACGTAAACGCAGAAATGCTCCTTACGATCATCCGTTTTTTTGAAAGATTACGGGCAGGGGCAAGCCCTGCCCGTACATATTTAATATTATATTTTCTATCTCTTCCAAATTTCTCTATGGACTGTGGACTATGGACTATAGACTTCATATTTACCCCCTAAAAACTTTTATTAAATTAAATATCGGTAACAGTACCGAAAGCGCGATAAACGATACCATAATACCCATAACTAACAACATAAACGGCTCTAATAACGCGGTTAAATTTCGTATAGTATAATCTATCTCCGGTTCATAAAAAGAGGATATCTCAGAAAGCATCTGATCTAAATTACCGCTTCGCTCACCAGTTGAAATCATCTGAACAACCATTGGTGAAAATAATCCGCTAGCTTTAAAAGGTTCAGATAAAGGATGCCCCTCTGTTATAGCGTAACGGATACTTTGAATTGCTCTACGAAGAACTACATTGGTAACAGTCTTTTCAACAACAACCAATGCCTGTAAAATAGGAATACCTGAAGCTATAAGTACTGAAGTTATTTTCGCGAACCGTGAAATCTGAATTTTAGAATATAATGTCCCAAAAATAGGAACTTTCAACATTAAGCTATGAATACGAAACCGTCCTTCATTTGTATGAAAGTAACGATGAAACCCTAAAACTAATAAAAACCCTCCTGCCGCCAAAAACATCCAAAACCTACGAATCACAAAACTTACCCCTAAAACAATTTGGGTAATAACAGGGAGTTTCGCTTCTGAGGCACGAAACACCATTACAAATTTTGGTAAAACTCCTACCACTAAAAAATTAACCACCACTAACGCGATTACGACTAAAACGACCGGATAAATCAACGCGGATTTTATACGCGACTGCGTTTCTAATTCTTGAGTTCCTAAAGTTGCTAATCTATCTAATACTTGATCCAGCATTCCTCCTGTTTCACCCACCTCAACCATGCTAATAAACAACTCAGAAAAAACTTTAGGATATTTAGAAAGAGACTCCGAAAAACTCTTGCCGCTCTGGACAGATTGACTTATATCTCGTAATATAGTTTGAAATTTTTTGTTTTCGATTTGTTCACAAAGTGTAGTTAAACTAACTGATAATACTGTTCCTGAACGAAGAAGCGTAGCTAGCTGGCGGGTAAATATAATAACTTCTCGCTTTTCTAACCGCTGAAACCGTTCAAATAACTGAGATAAGCCACCTTCGCCGGTCTTTGAATCAAGACTGATTTCAACAACACTATATCCTAAATGGTCTAAATCATTAACTACTTTTTTCTCATCAACAGCATCTAACACCCCAGTTACCAATTCCCCCTGTCTATCCCGAGCTTTATAATGGTATTGTGGCATGTTTTTTAAGTAACCTGAAACCAGAGAACAGAAACCAGACAAAATACGAACAAATGATCTCCTCTTCCTCTGGTTTCTGTAAACTGGTTACTGGTTTCTGTCATCATTCATATTCCAAAAACTTATTATAATAATAATCCACCTTCTTCTCATCGAGCAAATGATTAGAGTAAATTACTGATAAATTATAATAGATATCTTTATCTGAGTTATCTCCTTTTATAGCTTTTTTATAAGATTCGATAGCCTTGGCATAGTTTTGCTGATTCATATATAGGTAAGCTAAATTATAATAAACGTCCTTATCTCCCGTACTTTTTACGGCTTTTTCATAAAACTTTACGGCCTCATCCATATCTCCCTCTAAGGAGTGTAAATAGCCTAACGCTCGATAAACTTTTCCTTTATCCTCAAATTTCCCTGAGATATCAGTCCCCCTTATAGGCGAAACTTGATATCCTCCCATTTTAGCCAATGATTGAGTTTGGCGTTTAGCCTCAAATAACTGATGTTTTGTTTCTTCTAATTCTTTCGCAACCACGTTAGACTGCTGATTTTCAAAAGATAATTTTTGAGCCAAATCATCTTTTTGTCTTTCCATATTATTATATTTACGCGCCAGAACCGAATACTCCGACTGAGAATCTTTACCTGTCGAACTCAATACAACTATCTGATCAGAAGCCTGCGAATAAGATTTATTCAACTCTTCTATTTTTTTGTTCAATCGCTCGATATCTTTTTCAAATAACCTTACTTGCCGCTGCAAATCCGTCTTATCAAAGTCCATTTTACTTTCCTTTATTACTAATTCTTTTTCAGATAACTCTACTTTTAAATTTCCATTTACTTGCTTAAGCTGGATTAATTCCTTTGTTGATTGAAAATCCTTAGCGCTTAACACTTTTAGCTTACTCTTTAATTGCTCTTTTTCTAAATCATTCGTGGCATCTTTCTTTTTCTCTATTTCTTTAATTTGACTATGCTTGGCACCTAAATCCGTTTTGAGCTGCTTAATCAATTCCATCTTTTCTTGAACTTGTCCGTTAAGCTGCTTTATCTTATCTTGAGCCAAAATATAATCTTTATCCAACATTGATAAGTTCTTTTCTGATAACGATTGTTTATTCAGCAAAATTTCAAACTGTTTTTTTAGATCTTTATCTAGCACTTCATACTTACCGACATCTCGTTGAAGTTCCTTAATTATGGCTTCCCGCTCTGACAAAGCGAACCTTAAATCATCATTTTTATCTTCTGTTCCCTGAATCCGCGAGTTAGATTTTTTTATCGTGTTTTCTGCCACAGCGTATTCTTTATCCAACTTTATTAACTTCTTCGTTAGCTGGGCCCTCTCTTCTTTCAAAGCACCCAGACGAATATTCATTTCTTTTTTCTCCGCGGCCACTTCATTAAGATTGCCATTTAACGCCTTATTATCTGATTCCATATTGGAAACCGTAAACTCATAATCTTCTAACTGACTTTCTTTATTCCTTAACTTACTTGCTAAATCTTTTATTTCTTTTTTAGCATTCACATAATCTTCTTCTGTCCGGTTCAATTTATTTCCTAACATATAATACTCTTCTTCCAACGCTTGCATCTCCATTTTTAAATCATCTTTATCAGCCATCTCCCGAACAAGTTTAGCCTTTACACTATTTATGGTTATATTATTTTCGGATAAACTAACGGCTAAATTCTCACACCGATTTTTCTCCTCATCATATTGAATAAGCAATTGATGCATCTTGTCTTTAGCGTGGTCGTAATCTTTTTGCGACTGAGATATTCTATTAATCAGTTGCGAACGCTCATCTTTTAAAGAATCAAGTTTATCATCGCTTAACTGTTTATCTATTTCTGATTGAGCGGCTTTTTCTTTCAGCTCTTTAATAATTGAAACTTTCTCGGATAAATCCATCTTTATATTAAAACTTGCCAACTGCACTTCTTTAAGCTTTAAACTTAAATTTTCAATTGTAGCTTTAGCTATAGAATAATCTTTATCTAAATTTTTTATAGCTTCAGTTAATTTAAAATTATCGGTTTCTAACATATCTATTTTCCCCCTAAAATCTTTTTCTCTTTCCTCAATTCGAGTGATTCTATTCTTTAGCCCCTTAATAAATATTTCTTTATCCGCCAAAGTCACACCTAAATCACTGACTTTACTTTTTTCTTTTTTCATTTGGTTACTTAAAGCTTCCATCTGTATTTTCGCATTTGAATAATCTTTGTCTAAATTAGATAATCTTTCCACCAACAAAATCCGTTCCTTAGTTAATGACTCGATTTGATTCTCTAGTTTATCCTTATCTGCTCCAGCTAAAGCTAATTTGTTATTTAAATCTTTTATGGTCAGTTCCTTCTCAACCAAAATCGTCTCTGACTGTTTTTGTTGTTTCTGATCCTCTTTAATTTGTTTATCCAAGGATATTATTTTATTGTTCGCCTCATTGTAATCTTTATTCATGCCGGACAACTCTTGAGTCAGCTTAAATCTATCCTTTTGTAAAGAATCTATTTGATTCCTAGATTTAGTTTTATCAAAGTCCGCTTCAAGAATTTTATTTTCTAAATCCTTAATTAAATCGCCCTTATCTCTTCCCTCTTTTTTTAGACCATCACAAATAACTTCGTTATTCTTTAACTCAACAGTTAATGTCTCTACTTTAAAGCGACGATCGGAATATTTTTTATCTAAATCAGCTAATCTCTTCGTCAACTGCTCTCTATCCGCTTCTAAAGACTCAATCTTTATCTGAGCCCGTGTTTTTTCACTATCTAACCGGCTAACTTCGGCTGATAACTCCTCTTTCTTCGCCGCAAGATCATCTTTTTCATCCGAGGCTTCCCTCATTTTTTTTCGATTCTGGTTATCTATTCTCCACGGAGCTATCGGCCACTGATACTTTTCATCATTCTCTTTCGCTTCTCCCTCACCATACGTTGATGCTAAAAGAATGATAAAAAATAATATTTTTAACTGCCGAAGCTTTATTCTCATACCATTCCTCCTTCAATAAGCACATAACTTACAAACCAACAAGCTCTTAAGTTATTCGCGCGAATTGAAGCCTTGACATCTTCGATGTCAAGAATCAATGATTTCATAACCGGCGTTCGCGCATACGCTTTTACTGGTTCCTTTAATTTTTTATTTTTAAATAACATATCTCTACTCATCATTTATTATATTACCTAAATCTAAAGATCTAGGCGATTTAACCTTCATGAAAGTTAAATTTAATTTCATAACATACTGTTTCGCTCTTTGTGAAAACTGACTATCAGGATAATCCGAAATTAGTTTAGAAAATAAGTCTTTTGCCTTATCATAATTTTTTAAATATTGATAATATATAAGTCCAGCATTGAATCTTGCTTCCAATGCTTTACTACTCTGAGGAAAAGCAGTAAAAATATGTTCATAAAGGCTTAATGCCTGTTCTTTCCTAAACTGCTCATCTTTTCTACGACTGGCAAAATCTTTACCGCTATCTAAATTTCGAGCTTTATTAAATAAATTATATATAATACCCAACTCAGCAGTCACCTCGCCACTGGTCTCAATTTTTTCTTCATGAACTTGCTTTTTGCTTACCATTTTTTTCTCTTCCATCGAACGTAATATTTTAGGAGTTATAAATACAGCCAACTCTTTCTGTTCAGCATCTCGCTCACTTCTGGAAAAAAGCAGCCCAATTAAAGGAAGCTTGCCTAAAATAGGAACTCTTTCTCTACTGCTGTTATCCTGCTGCTTAATTAACCCTCCAATAACCAACGTTTCGCCCTCTTTTACTCGAACAGTCGTATCAGCCTCTCTGGTAGTAATACGCGGCCCTGCGTCTAAGGCTTCTGATAAAGAAGATACTTCTGGATGCACACGCATAGTAATATAGCCATCATCATTTATCTGAGGCGTTACTTTTAAATTTGTTCCAATATCAACAAACTTAGTAGTTTCAGTGGTTCCGGTTGTTGTCTGCGTTCGCTCTTTATAGGGAAACCGCTCACCAATAACAATTCTCGCTTCCTGTCCGTTTATAACCGCTATAGACGGCGCCGCTAAAAGACTGGCTTTCCCATCACGAATTAAAGCATCAATGGTCGCGTTAATACTAACATCTTTTATCGTATAAGCATCCACTGTTAACTGACCACCGCTTAAAGTGCCAGATTGACCATCCATAGTAATAGTATTTTGTCCTTCATTATAATCCACGCTCCAGGTAATCCCTATATTATGAAGATCTGTAGTTGTTATATCTATAATTTTAGCTTCTATCAAAACCTGTTTAGGCTGGGCATCAATCTTTGAAAGCAACTCTTTAACTCTTATAATATTTGCCGGATAATCAGTCATAATAAGGCTATTTGCCACATCATCAACTTTTAAATCACCTTTGGAAGAAACAACTTCCCTCAACATCCCTTGAGCAGCGGAAGCCCTAACATATTTTAGAAATAATACTTCGCTGGTTAAATCTATTACTTCCTGATCTCCCAGCGACACATAAATAATTCCCTCTCTTATGCTATAAACTAATCCATTTATTGAAAGAATCGCCCCTAAAGCTTTATCTACCGTTACGTCTTTCAAGCTAATAGTTACTTTTCCTTTTACATCCGGACTCGTCACAATATTTAACTTATATGTCCATGACAAAGAGCGCAGTACGGTTGTAATATCTATATCTTTATAATCAAGATTTATTTTAACCGCTAATTTATCATCGAATAATTCTTTATCGCTCTTTCCAGAAGAAAGAACCTCCTCCCACTGCTGCTCTTCCTGAGCAAAAACTTGCCCCCCACACATAAACACAACAGTTACCACTATCCCTACAATTATCTTACCCATCGATTATCATTTTAAATTTACCATGGCGCTGTTGCGAAATACCCCAAAAGTGTCATCCCTGCGAAAGCGGGGATACAAAACATTAATGGAATCAATGGATTCTGGATTCCCGCTTTCGCAGGAATGACAGAAAACGTTATTTCGCAACAGCGCCACCATTTATCAATTTCCGCCAAAGGCGGATCAGCCTTTAACTAATGTGGCTGAAGCATTTTAAATTTTTAAACATTAATTCTTCCAAGCACTATCCTCTATATTCTTCTCTTCACTAAATACTATATACTAACGACTAAACACTATTCTATCTTTCCACATAAAGAACATGCTCTTCTACTCCGTCAATAACAATAACCTTATCTGCTAATATTTCTTTAACCCGATATTCTGCTACCTCATCTCCCTCTTTAATAACTTCGCCATTGATAATAGCTGTTGGTAGCTTTGAGTCATAAGTTATACCTTCCAACTTTAACTTTGACTTTCGAATAGGCGTTACAGGCTTAGTCTTTGACACAAATATATCTCTCATTTGAGATGACACCTCGGTTACCTCTTTAGCCTTCATTAATTCAGAAAAAGTAATATCCCCTAAAAGGCTTGTCAACACTATCCGAACCGGAGTAGCAGTACCTCTGCCAGACTTCGCGTTTACCTGAGAAATCTCTAATGCTTCTACCTTTAAAAACGGAGATATTGTTTCCAATTTTCTTATATAGTTTATTGTATCCTGATAAGACGCGTTAAACTTTAACTCTACATATATACGAGAATAATTTTCTCCATCATCTATCTTTTTACGAATAGAAATTAATTTAAATCCTTTTGCTAACCGCGTTAATTCTCCAATTAAACTCGGAACACTTTTCTTCGCCGGGACCTGATTCTCCCATGCCGCAATCACGCCAAGAGTGCTGTTGAATTCATCATTTAAGCTTCGTAAATCACGTTTTTGTTCATCTATCCGCGGAAACTTAGCCTCTATTTCAAATATCCTTGCTTTTAATTTCTCATTCTGAAGCTGATAAGTAGCGATATTCTTAACTACTGGTTTATACAAAATGTTATAATACCCACTTATTATTATCACACATATAAATACAATTAAAAATCCTTTTTCGCTTTTTTTTAGCTTTTTAAAATTTAATAAATTATTTGTCATACCTATCTTTACTTCTGGTTCCGCCAAAAATTCCAAATAACAATTTCCAAATCCCAAATAAATCTCAATATACAATGATCAAAATTACAAACAATACGAAAACATTGATGTTTTGGTCATTTGAAAATTGGAATTTGGAACTTATTTGTTATTTGGTGCTTGTAATTTGTTATTTTTATATAAATTTTGTAATCCCTCCCCCTCATCAAATTCCTTATCAGTACTTTCACCAGCCACAACAGAAACAATTTCAAACTTATAAATCTCAGCAGCCGGTTCTTTCTGCGTATAACTGAAATCAGCGCTTATAAAAAATGATGATTCTTTTATACTAGCTATTAATTGAGATATTAAACTCGTGTTAGTTGTAGACCCTGTTAACGTTACTTCGTTATCTTCATATTTTAACTCCGTAATCCAAATTTCTTCCGGTAGAAGCCGCGCAATTTCTCCTAATACCGCGGAAAATTCGTCAGGTCTTCTTACCCCATCTTTAAGAAGACGAACTCTGGAATCCAATAAATTTTTGGTTCCCATAATCTCCGCTTTTTCTTTAGATAACTCCAGCTCCATTCGCTGCAAAACTCCAAGCCTAGCTTTAATTTCTTTAACTTGCCGCGTGTAAAAAGACATCTTTGATTTATAAAAAGCGGCCTTTCCTATTTGAACGCCTAAAAACCCGACCCCAATCAAACCAACCAAAATACCGGCTAAAACCGTCTTCTTTTTTAAAGATTGAAAACAAAACTGAGCGAATTCGCTTCTTTTCTGAACTAATAAACTAATACGCTGCGACGTATCTATCCCTTGCCCCGCGGCTAATGCTGTACACACCGTAAAATTCACTCCCATATTTATAAAACGATTTCTTAAAGACTCACCTATATTCATGAGGCTGAATATTTTAAAAGGATTATACGGTTCAACAGAAACACCTAACCTTGCGGTTAAAAACTGAACCAAATTTTTAAGATTTGCCCCTCCACCACAAAGAACTACCCGGTCAAATTTAGTAATTTGAGACTGCGTTACTTGATAAGAAAAATATTTAAAGGAGTGTTCTATATCTACTACTAAATTCTCTAAAAGAGAAATAAGACCATAATATACTTTTTTTGATTTATCATTTGTTTCTTCAACCTCCTCTCCCGCTTCGAAAAAAGGAGTAATTTTTTTATCTGGCGCCCAAAAAATAAGACCGTACTTACTCATTAACTCTTTGGCTTGACCCACCTCCACACCACAATGAACCGCGACAGTTTCCGTCATTTTTTTAGAAGTTAGCGATAAACTCCTGGCAAAATTTAACTTTGTGCCCTTTTCTATACCAATAAAACTCTCTTCCTCTCCAATATCTAACCACAAAATAACTTCATTATTCTTTACCGTTTCTAGTCCTGCTTTTTTCGAAAATTTATTCAAATTAATTAAACTTAGAGCTGGTACTTCTATACTTATAGGCCGAAGACCTACGCTATCAAATAAAGAAATCCACTTCTTTATCGTTTCCCGCAAAACACAAATAATTATAATCTTACACTGAGATTGCCTTCCTAATACCATACCTCCATCATCCAACCTAATAAATCTAAAAAAGACATCATCAGCTCCTACCCCAAATGGTTTTAACTGCGATACTTTAAATTTTACCGCGGCTGTAAGCTCAAACTCTGACATAGGAGGAAAAACAACGTTAAAAAAAAGGACTTCTTTTGTAAATATAGTAAGCAAACAATCTCCGCGAACTTTATTACGTTCAATAATTCTTTGAAGAGTCTTTTTTAGGTTAACAACAGAATCATACCGAGGAACAGCATCATATCCTTCCTGGTCAATACGGGCAATATCTAAGTTTGAGTCTTTTCTCATTGCCATCTGAACTAACTTAATAGAGGACGTACCGATATCAATAGCGGGAGGCAACAGCATTGATTTAGGAAATGATATTTTCACCTCATTAGACACTACCTTAGGCGGATGCCTAAAATGTGTTAATAAAGTAGAAATCCCTTCCGTTAATATTTTTTTTCGTTCGAATACTTCTTTTACTATATTTTTAGTACTATTGAGACTGACAAATTTTTTCTCGGGCTCCATTTCTTTTTACCTTTTTTTCGGACGCGGTTAATAAAACTACCTCTAGCGCTAAAGAAAAATAGTCGGTAGCACCATCTGAATCTGGAGCATAATCAAATATAGACCTCTTAAACGCAACAGCTTCAGATAAAGACGCGTCTAAACGAATAACCGTCTTAAAAACTTTATCTTGGAAGTAATCCCGTATCTGGCTAAGAATATCTTGAGTAACTTTCCCTCGATTATCAAACAAAGTAGGTAAAATTCCTAAAATTTGCAAATCAAGATTAAGTCGATCTTTTATTACTCTCAGTGTAGCAAAGAGATCTTTCATTCCTTCTAAAGAAAAATAATGAGCCTGAATAGGAACAAGCACAGAATTCGCCGCGACTAACCCATTTATAGAAATAAGATTCAACGACGGAGAGCAATCTAATATTATATAATCATAATTTTTTTTAGAATTATTCACCATCTTATAGAGCGCTGTCCTTAAAATACCTTCTCGACCTAATAAATCCGCTATCTCTAGTTGCGCGCCATTAAGCGCTGATGTTGCCGGCGCGATATCTAAATTTTCGAGATATGTTGGAACAATAACATATTCCAACTCGATATTTTTTACGATCACATCGTAAGTTGAACAACTTATGTTATCTACGCCAATACCTATACCTAAAGAAGCGTGAGCTTGAGCGTCTAAATCTATTAATAAAACTTTAAATTCCTGTCGCGCTAACGCGGCTGAAAGATTTAACGCTGTTGTAGTTTTGCCACACCCGCCTTTTTGATTTGTAACAGCTATAATCACAGGAAATTGACCACGTTTATATCGTTGAGAATCGTTTTGGATAAAAATATTTTTTATTTCCTCAAACATAATATGACCCACATTTTTTCGTAAGTTATTATTAGCTATTATCTCCTATCTTTTTTTTCGTTCTTGCTCTTCTTTCCTTTTTGCCAAAATTAACTTTGTAAGGTAATCTTTAAATACACCGTTGACTACTAATGAGGGCTGGAATAAACCATATTTTATATATAGTATATATACATATTATAAGATAATGTATATACGAATACAAGAACATATATGTATTTTTTAAATAATTGGTTATAATAAAATCAATCTTTCGGCAGGTCTATGAAATAATTATGAGTTCGGAATAAAAATACTTCTATGAACTATTTTATAGTATTTTTCTACGAACTACCAACTACAAACTAATTCTGTTCTCTTTCATTAAAAATTGCCTGAGAGATACGGCTAAGGTAATAATTAGTTTCTTCATAATTTGGCAAGATGCGTTTTACTTCTTCAAATTTTTTTAACGAAGATTGATATTTACCTCCCTCATACAGAGATACCGCTTGCCGATATAATAATGCCAGGTTACTCGCGGACGAACTTATCCTCTGTAATTTAGATTCAATACGATCAAAATAAACTAACGCGATTTTATTATCAGGATGGTATTCAAGTATAGTTTTATATATAGATTTCGCGTCCATATAATGGCCTTGTTCATACAAAATTTCTGCTTCTTTAAGTAAGGAGCTAAGCCTATCCTCTTGGACTTTCTTTGTAATACGATGAATATAAATGAATGTATCTTTATAATTGGGATAAAACTCCTCTAATTGCTTAAATTTTTCTAAAGCTTTTTTATGCTCTCTCCCATTGTATAAAAAACAAGCTTCTTTATATTTACCCTCAGCTGTAGCATCAATCATCTTTTTGTTCTCATCTTTATCATCTCTATCCTTTTTTAGTTCCACAAAAATAAGTTTAATATACTGCTCGGTTTTTTCATATTTAGGCCAACTTTCATTGACCTCTTTAAATTTATTTATCGCGTCTAAATACATTTTTTTCTTATACAATGTAATTGCCTCTTTATAATCGGCTCTAACTTCCTCGGCAAATGCCTGTTCTTGCGCTTTACGAATAGCCGCAAGTCCCCTCTGAATATACTTTTCCGTGTTCTTATACTTCGGAACTAAAATTTGCGCTTCTTTAAACTGCTCTAAAGCACCTCTATACTGTTTCTTTTTATACAACGTAACCGCCTGACAATAAACAAATTGAGCTTTCTCTATCAACTGCCGTCGCTTTTTCTCCCTAACCTTCGCCGGTATACGGTCCAGTTGAAATAACGCTACTGAATTCTGTGGGTCACGAACCAACACTTTCTGATAAATAATTTCTGCTTCAGTATAGTTTTCTTTTTCCAACACATTCTCAGCCTCTTTTAATAACAATTGAATTTCATCTCTTTTTATATCTTTATCTATACAATTAAAATAACTGGCAACATCTTTATAAACAGGATACTCTCTAGTTATTTCTTTAAATTTGTTCAAAGCCATTTGGTAAGACTTCTTCTTATATAGACTAACTGCTTCTTTGTATTTTTTTCCTATTCGTTTTGCCTGTAAATTCTTCTCGCCTAAATCCTTAACGTTTAAACTATGCTTGCGCTTTTTAATGTTTGAAGGAAGGTTTTCAATGAAGTATCTCGTCTGTTTATAATCAGGAGCTAGACCTTCTACTTCTTTGAACTTCTCTAAAGCACGGCTGTACTGACTGTCCTGGTATAAACTAACCGCCTGCTTATAAATATTCTGGGTTTGCCTCTCCCTCTCAAATTTTTCTTGTTCTTTCATCTTTTCCGGAATTCGTTCCAAATAAAGCAAAGCAACATTATTTTCAGGATCAAGCTCAATAACTTCTTCATAAAAAGATTTCGCTTCCAAAAACTTACCGTCTTCATATAAACTATAAGCTTCTTTAAGAAATGATTCCGCCTTCTGGGCAGCATCTACGGAAACCTGTTGACACAAAGAACTTGCTTCCTCTAACTGTATTTTCTTAAGATTTTTTTTTCCTTCAATATCGGAGGGAATTTTGTCCAGATAATATTTTGTTCTCTTATAATCAAGTAATATGTCTTCGACCGCTTTGAATTTTTCTTGAGCTTGTTGATACTGTTTATTATTATACAAACCAAGCCCTTGATGATACAGGATATATACTTGCTGTTCTTTTTCGTATTCGGCTTTTTCTTTTATCTTTTCAGGAATAAGCTGCAAATAAAACACCGCGATAGCATTTTGGGGTTGTAATTTTACTACTGTTTCATAAACACCCTTGGCTTCAACATAGTTTTCCTCTTCATATAATTCATTCGCTTTACGAATTAAAACATCAATATTTTCTGTCCGCCTATCCGTATCTTTACGGCTCTGGGCAAAACCATTATTTACCCCTAAAAAACATATACTATAAATTAGTATAGCGATTATATATTTCATTTTTTAAGTTAGTAGTTATGAGTTCGTAGTTCATAGATAAGAAAGATTTACGAACTATTTCATATTCTCTTTCTACGAACTATGAACTATCAGCAAAGCGTACTACGAACTAATTATTCTTCCCAATTCACAACATCATCTTCGCTTTCAACTCCGTCTCTGCCTAAAGAGTACAAATCATAATCATATGTCCGATGGACTCCGGGACTTTTATATTGATACAACCGACCCCAAGGATCAAGCGGTTTTTTTTCTAAATACGGACCTTTCCAATTAGTCGCTGAAGAAGAAGCTCTGGTTAAAGCGTCTAATCCTTCTTCCGTTGTAGGAAACACACCATTATCTAATTCATAGAGTTTTAAGGCCGTGGGTAAATTTACCTCTATATCCGCCTTAGAAACCTTAATCCTTGCCTCTTCACTTCTTCCTGTTAACCGCGGCATAACCATAGCAACTAATACCCCAATAATAATGACAACCAACATCAACTCAATCAAAGTAAACCCTCTTCGCTTCATTTTACCCCCTTTTTAACATATACCCTAACTGGATAATTATAAATTCGAAGCACGAAATACAAAATTCGAAACAATTTTCAAATGTTCAAAATTTTAATACTTAAAATAAAAATGTTTTGCCTTTTTCGTATTCCGACATTCAATATCACATTTTCTTAGTTTGTTTCGTATTTCGATATTCGCATTTCGAATTTAATACTCCTTCCATCTCTTTATTTTCTCTCCCTCCATAATAATAATATAGCGCATAGCAGGTCTGTCAAGAATTTCTGTATTAATTTTTACAGCTAAATTATTAGATGACACCCCTAGTAACTTTTTTCCTTTCAAAGAAATCAAAAGAGTTTGATCTTCTAAGAAAGAACTTACCTCTGTCACTTCAACACTTTCAAAAGCAACGTCATCTTCTGTTCCTTCTTGAAAATCAGGACCGCTACGATACGCTTTTATCCCATTAATTAGATCATCATTACAGCCCAACACTTTAAGGGTTTCCTCAGAAGCCGTATTAATGTTAACCGCGCCATCACCATATACAGTAATAATATCTTTAAACTCTTTATACTTATCTTCGGTGATACCTTCCACAAGTAAAACTTCCTCTACTAATTCAAAAGGATATAAAGGTGACTCCTTAATAGCGGAAGCTGCCTCCTCATCTAACCCCGGTAAATTAGCTATAATTTCTTCAGTCACTTTATTTATATTAATCTTGCTCTCCTCATCTACGATAGTGTACTTAAATCTTCCCTTGCCTAATTCCCCCTCAAAATCTGAACTAAATTCATATAAAGTATCATAAGCTGTCCCATCCCCTTGACGAACTCTCTTAACATACGCCACCGCCGCGTTTGCTGCGGATAAAGAAACTAATCGTTCTTCTAAAACTTTAGCAACTGTTATCTGAGAAGAAACTATTTTATATATTCCTACGCTTAAAATAGAAAAAAATACCAACACCCATATCGCGAAGATCAAAAGACTAGCTCGTTTTTTAGTACGCATTTTTAATATTACCCGGATTGTAGGGGCGTCGCTTGCCTGCGCCCATAATACTATAAAATTATCAACAATTGAATGAATAATTATATCAAATCACATTCACGATATAATCATAATTAATAATCGGGCGCAGACAAGCGGCGCCCCCTACAATTATTATCTCTCTACCCTCTCTCTATTCCTGATCTTGCGGCTCTATTGTTTCCTCCCTACTTTCTTCGGCTATTTTTTTTGACGAAACTGGAATAAACACTGTTTTCACAAATTTATTATCTCCTACTTCAACCTCTAATTTTAATGCTGAAAAAATCCCTAATTCTTGATCCCACTCATCTACCCAACCATAGGAATCTTGCTCTTCATCCCAATAAAAATAGCTCACATAAAAACTATCTGCGGAGGAAAATTTCCTTTCGGTATACTCAACGTCCGCCGCCTCTATTTCCTCTTCCTTCGCGAAAAGAATATCTTCGAGCTTCTGAAACCGTAACAAAACACGATTGGAAGAAGAATCAAACTTATATGTAACTCTACCTATTGAATTAGCTAAAACCGCTGGGAAAAAAAATTCATCTTTAGTTCCGCCAAAGCCTACCGCAGATATATTCACGCTTTGACGTAACTGACTAGCTATCCTTTCAAGATTAAAGAGAGTTTCGCCTTGAACGAAATCTACGCCTCTAGCCCGACCCCAGATCTTCATGCCGGCAGTAAAACTTGAAGCTATCCCTACCGCTATGATAGAAAAAATCGTCATTACAACTATCGTCTCAATCAGTGTAAAACCCGGTTTTTTTCCCATGATATTACAAATGTTGTAGGGGCGCGGAAACTACGCCCCTACTAATATCCAAAATCCTGAACTGATTCATTAGACAAAAAATAAGTTGAGACACTCATCTCTTTTTCTCTATACTCTTGCGACCACGAAACAGAAAGTTGGGCGATATTAATCGTTTCACCCTTCTCAATTTGAGCTTCAATTTCTTCCTGTAACGTCATTTCATCTTCTAAATCTAAAACTTCTACATTCAACTTAAACTTTGCTTCCCGATTACCGATTTGAATTTGTTCCTGTTCTTGATATTGTTCAATATATTTCTTCTCTAACACCTCCAGCCTAAGCTGACTCATTTTATCGTCTAAAAATTGGATAGCTTTTATCCGATTATAACTAGTATCCAAAGCGCCAACCATAGTTAGAAATGAACGAGAAATAAAAACTATCCCTATCGCCAAAATTGAAGACGCGATAATAAGCTCAACCAACGTAAACCCCTTTCTTTTATTCATTTCTTAACTATTTACCAAAAATATTTTATGGAAAATCTAAGGCTTGTGTTTTGTCTGTCTTCTGTCTTCCGTCTTCCGGCCTCTGTCTTCCGCCATCACGGAATCGTTATACTCACTACACCATCTACTCTTAACGCTTGAGCCGCTTCATCTTTAGAAGTAATAGCTATTTTATCTAGTCTAATAAGCAACTTGCTCTCTCCTATCGCGTTTAAAAATTTAAGCAACTGGATAAACGACATTTCTAACCGAAAATCAGCCTTAAAAATATTAAGTTGAGTTTCCTTTTCCTGAGGATTTAAATTTATAACGGTTCCGCCGCAAATACGAATAACACTTTCAATTTCCTTCAGCAACATCGCGACTATATGTTTATCACTCTCTACCTCCACGTCTAAATAAGGCTTACTCTGTTCATAATCCTGAAGGATTTTATCTTTTGTTTTCTCAATAGCAATCCCCTTCTTTAATTCCCTCTCCGTAAGCCTCACCTTACGATTTAACAGTTCTAAACGGTCACGTAATCCGGAAACAAAGAATCTATCCGCTAAAAATATAAACGCTACCACGACAACAATGTAAATAATGATTTTTTGACTTTTTGCAATCGCCATATAATAATTATTTAAATTTCATTAAATGTTTCAGGTCTCATGTCACAAGTAGCATGTCTTTAACACCCTCTCTACCTGTTACCTGCAACCTGCTACCTGTTTTTTGTATCCTGTTTATCTATATCAAAAATAAAACCAATTTCAAAATCAGTAATCTCTCCCTCTACCATCTTTCTCTGCCGGGTATAATTTGTCCGAGCGGCCTCAATATACCGCAATTTATCTAAAACTGTAGTATACTGAAACACTTCTGATAGATTATAAGCTTGACCCCGTAACGTTACTTTGTTGTTTTCATCCATTCCTATGAAATTAAACGATATCCCTTTAGGCGTATTTTTTTGTAACTGGCTCATAATATAAAAATAAATTTGTCGATCGTTAACATACTTTTTAACAAACTCTATTCTATCGAGTTGCCGCACTAAATTACCTACCCCCTCCTCAATTCCGGATTTTTTTTCCTTCAGCTTATTCAAATAATTTTCTTCATTATAAATACGGCCTAAAAAAATCACACAAACAAGCGATAAAATATAAATAGATAACGTCCCGCAAATACTTAAATCTTTTATCTTCTCGCGTATTGATTTTCTAATCTGAATATCAGGAAGAATGAATGACAATCTATTATCTTTATCTTCTAATATTAAATTAGACGCGCTAGTTAGAGAAACATCCTTAGGTAAAGATCTCTTCCTCGCAGAGATAACCTCAGGAGGCACAATCCCAGACGCATTTAGAACTTCGATATCTAATTCTCCTTTGATTATTTGCCCTAAATTAGGTAAATCTATGCCTGACAAAAAAATCTTTACCGGTTTTTTATTTATCTCTTCATTCTGAAAAATTAATAACGACTGGCGTATCTCTCCCAAAAATTTTCTTTCGCCCACTTCACCATCAATATCAGAAAATTTAATAGCAATGCTACGAGTAAATAACATATGTTCACCGCTAAAAATAATAAAATCAGTAAAAGTCGTATCAATGTCTAATATAAGATATAAATCTGTCCGGTTTATCTGTGTCCGCTGGTTATGCACAACCGCCTGCCAAACACAGTAAGAACTCAAACTCACTTTATCTAATAAAAATCCCGCCTGATCCAATATCTTTATCTGCCTTCTTATGATATCATTATGTACAATAGCTAAGATTACCCGACTATATCCCATATCATCTTTTCCCGCAAAACTATAATTAAAAACAACGTCTTCTTTCTTATATGGAACTATTCTGTCAATATGCAGCTCAATCATCTTAGATATCTCGTCTCTATTTTGTGAAGGCAAATGTAAATTCCTAACCGTAACGAAATTTCTCGGCAACGATACACCCACAAATTTAGGCTTATATTTATCTTTCTTTAAAATATCAACTATCATCCTAGAAATTCCGTCATCGTCACTATCCGGTAACGATTCCGCTATACAATCAAAAAGTTTTGAATGCATACCTTTAAACTTAACAATCGAAACTTTTAAATATTTTTCTGATACTTCTACGCCTAAAGAAACCTTCATAATTTATCCACCAATATATTCTCTCTACTAAATACTATATACTAACGACTAGACCCCCTACCCCATCGTCTGCGTTATCTGAAACGTAGGAATAAGAATAGCCAAAACAATTGTCCCTAAAACTAATCCCAAAAAAAGAATCAACAGCGGCTCTAATAAAGAACTCACTAAAGAAATATCTGACTCTACATGTTGATTATACGAACCCGATATTTCACTTAATACCTCTGATAGGCGACCAGATTCCTCTCCCACCGCTACCATTTTTGTAAAAAAATTCGGTAAATCCGTTAATTCTTCTATACTAGCCGATATACTCTTTCCCGCGGATACTGAGTCATACACCTTTTCAAATGCTTTACGCGATCTTGGATCCTCTAGCGTCGGAGTAACAACAGCTAAAGAATCCAACACCGGCACACCTCTTTCAAGAAGAAGGCTTAATGACCGCGAAAACTGCGCTAACTCCTGATTTTTAATCATGCGCTTGACAATAGGAAGCCGTCCCTTAATCTTTCTCGCTGTTTCTCTAAAAAAGCTCCCCCCTCCAGGCATACGTGACAAAACTAAAATAAAACCAGCCACCGCCGGTAAGATAATCCACCAGCTTTTATTAGAAAATTCACTAACACCTAAAACTAATCTAGTAAGTAACGGTAACTCTTCACCTAAATTATCAAAAATAGGTTTAAGTCGGGGAACAACAAAATTTATTAGCACAAAAATACTTGATACCCCTACAAATAAAAGTAACGACGGATACGCCAAAGCTACTGTGATTTTCTTACGCATAGCTTCTTCCCTGGATAAAAATTCATTTATCTGATCCAAAGCTGTGTCTAACGCTCCAGAAGCTTCTCCCGATTTGATAATATTCACGAATAAAGACGAAAAAGTTTTAGGATAAAGTCTCAATGAATTAGAAAAAGAACGCCCTTCCCTAGTTTCATTATAAATCGCTAAAAGAATTTCACCAAAAAAAGGATTCTCACTCTGTTCATATAGTATTTTCAAGGCCGGAAGTAACTCTACTTTTGCTCTGATCAAAATTGCTAATTTTTGAGTAAAAACTAGAATTTGATGCGAAGTAATTTTCTTACGAAACTCTATTTTAATGTTTGCAATACTCGGTTTCGCCTGAATTACTTTACCGGATGGAATTTCTCCCTTAATACCATAACTAACAGAAATAGGATAAAGACCTTCCTTAAACAGCCTATTTAAAGCATCTTCCTTGTTCTGTGCCTCAATAGTGCCCTCTACAATATCCTTTAACCCCTTCTTAGCTTTATAAAAGAATTTTGCCATGTTTTTTATTAGCGCAACGCCGCCACCGTCCCCTACTATCGACTATATACTAAATACTAACGACTATCTTATTCTTCTAGTTTCGTCACCCTTAATACTTCTTCCGGAGTTGTAATCCCTTCTTTCACTTTTGTCATTCCTACATCCCATAAAGTTTTAAATCCTAACTCTCTTGCTTTTTGTTGAATTTCGACCGATGACGTTTTCCTTAAAATAAGATACTGAATCTCACTAACTATAGGAAATATCTCATAAATAGTAGTTCTTCCTCTATATCCAATAGATTTACAACTTTCACATCCCTTGCCGTAATAAACAGGAACATCCTGAAACGCTTGAGGCAATTTGTCCTTCTGTTTTTTTTCTGTTTTACAAACAGGACATATCATTCTTACAAGTCGCTGAGAAATAAACGCGTTAACTGAAGAAGCGACTAAATACGGCTCTATGCCTATATCTATAAGTCGCGTAGCTCCACTCGCAGCGTCATTAGTATGCAATGTAGAAAAAATAAGGTGCCCGGTCAACGCCGTCCTAATCGCCAATTCCGCGGTTTCTAAATCTCTTACCTCTCCAATCATCATTATGTCAGGATCATGACGTAGGATACTTCTAAGCGCGCTGGCAAAATTAAAACCTATTTCAGGTTTAATCTGTATTTGCATAATCCCGCCAAGATCATATTCCACGGGATCCTCAATAGTAATAATCTTTACCGTATCTTTATTTAGTTTACTTAAACAAGAATATAACGTTGTGGTTTTTCCACTGCCTGTAGGTCCAGTTAGAAAAATAATACCATGAGGTTTTTGCATAATATCTTCTATCTGTTTAAAATCTTCAGGAAAAAACCCTAATTCTTCTAAATTAAAAAGTAAATGTGTTGGCAATATTCTAATCACCACACTTTCGCCATAAATTGAAGGAATAATCGAAATTCTTAAATCTATTTGTTTTGTATGAAGTTTAACAATAGCGCGGCCATCCTGAGGAAGGCGTTTTTCAACAACATTTAAGCTGGACAAAATCTTTATTCTGGAAACTATTGATTGATGAAATGATTTAATTTGTTCAGAAATATTAATATCATAAAGGATTCCGTCAATACGGTACCTTACCCTTACTTTATCACGATAAGGTTCAATATGAATATCCGTAGCGCGGCTGGTTATTGCTTCTGACAATATCTGATTAACCAACTTAATTACTGAAGCCTCCTGCACGTTTTTTTCTACTTCTTCTATTTCTTCAACCTCCTGGCGGTGGGGTTTCTCTTCTTTTTTAGCTTCATCTTTCTTAAGAATCTTATCAACTGTATCAGCGCCAAATCCATAATATCGGCGAATTGCCACTAATATCTCTTTCTCTACAGCTAAAACTCTCTCTATATCATACCCTAAATGTAATTTTAAATCTTCCATAGACCAAATAGCTAATGGATCTGAAATCGCGATAGTAAGTACTCTTCCCTCAACTTTAAGCGGCATAAATTTATAATGCCATACATACTTTACCGGAACAGCATCGATCACATCCTGTTTAATTTCTATATTTTTTAACGTGGGAGAAAACGGCAAGCCTAACTGTTGTCCTAAAACTTCCAATAAATGATCCTCCGTAATAAACTTAAGCCGCACTAATGTTTTCCCAATAACTTCTCCTTTTGCCTTAGACTCTTCCAACGCAATTGTTAACTGCTCTGAACTAATCATCCCTTTCTTAATTAAAATTTCACCAATCTTTGCCATAATAACTCCCTATTATTAAATTCAAAATAAGCAATAAACAAATTACAACCAATAGACAATTCCAAATATACAATATACAAATCACAATGAAAAAATTATAAATTCAAGTTGTGTCGCAATTGTTCTTTTCTTATTCATTCTTCTATAGTTTTCTCCATTTGTTTATTGTAATTTGTTTGTAATTTGAATTTTGTATATTGTTTATTTTGATTTTCATTGCCTTAGGTTTCCTTATCAAAAAAATCAGCCAAATATTTAGCGCTATCACCCAACTCACTGGATAAGATAGCCGCTTCTAACTTTGCTAAATTAAACGGTTTAACTAAATAAGCGCCCGCGCCTAAATCCTTAGCCTGTTTTACAACTTTATCATTTTCTATTCCCGAAGTCACAATAACAAAGATTGAAGAATCGATTTCTTTAATGCGGTTCAAAATTACTAAGCCATCCATCCCCGGCATTAAAATATCTAAAATAACGACTTTCGGTTTAGTCACTTTCACTTTTAAAAGAGCTTCCTCTCCGCTGAAAGCGTTATCAACAATATATCCCCGTCTGCTAAGATGATTGCCAACTAGACTGTTTGATTCATGTTCATCATCAACAATTAGAATACTCCCATTAAATGTAATCTCGCCCTCTTTTTTCTCTATATCTTTTTCCTTTAAAATATCTAAGATCGATTGCAAAATCTGCTGAATCTGGACATCTTTATTTAAAAATATAATCTTATCATCAACACTCTTTTGAATATTAACTTTTTCTTTTGCTAATTCCGATACCAAAACTATAATTTTAGTGCTGCTATCTATATCTCGTAATTGTTTAAGCGCGGTTCCCTTGACGGGTTCCTCTAAAGTATCTAAATCAATGATTATATAGTTAGGTCTTTCTTTTTTTATTATTGTAATTAATTCACTGTAAGAAGGAACCGTAGTAACTTTATAATTAGATTGAACTAACACATTATAAAAGGAGTCCCGCCTATCTAAATCACTATCCATCACTATCACATACTTAAACATTCCTCCATTCATATTTTACCACACTCTCCTTCATAGGTTTAATACCTACTTTTTCACCAACTCATCAACATTACCAATCATATAAAACTTATCGTCAGAAACAGAATCTAAGTTACCCGAAACTATTTGTTCACACCCGACTATAGTTTCCTCTAAAGAAAGATAAACTCCCTTGGTTCCGGTATATAACTCCGCGGTAAAAAATGGCTGTGTTAAAAAATTCTGCATTTTTTTTGCTCGGTCAAATATAACACGTTCCTGTTGAGACAGTTCTTCCCGTCCAATAATGGCAACAATTCTTTGCAACTCTTGATACCGCTGAAAATGTCTTATCACCTCCTGCGTAATATTAAAATGGCGTTTTCCAATAATAACAGGATCTATAAAACCGCTGCTTGACTGCAATGGATCTATCGCTGGATACAACCCCCTCTGAACGTATTCACGAGATAAAACAAGCATTGAATCTAAATGGGAAAAGATAGCTACAACTGCCGGGTCAGTCAAATCATCGGCAGGAACATACACAGCTTCTGCCGACGTAATAGCCGAAGACTCAGTAGACCTAATTCTTTCATGAAACTCACTGATCTCACTGGCCAAAGTAGGCTGATATCCCGTTTCTGAAGGAATTCGCCCCAACAAAGCGGACAACTCTGCTCCCGCTTGAGCAAAACGAAAAACATTATCAACAAAAAACAATACATCCTGACCTCTATTTAAAAAAGCTTCTGCTAAACATATCCCGGCTCCAGCCGCCTCAAACCTCGCTCCGGGAGACTCATTCATCTGCCCAAAAACTAAAATAGAACGCTTCAAGAGATCAGCTTTTTCAAACTCATAATACAACTCGTTACCTTCTCTTATACGTTCGCCAATCCCACTAAAAATACAAGTACCTCTTTGTTTAGTAATAATATTATGAATAATTTCCAAGATTAAAATAGTTTTACCTAAAGCAGCTCCACCCAAAATACCTGTTTTAGACCCTTTTATTAAAGGAAATAATAAATCAATGACTTTTATCCCTGTAGCCATAATCTCATATTTAAGTTTTTTACTTTCATCAATAATAATTTCCTTAGACTCTTTTCCTTTCGAACGAATGGGCACATACTCTGATACTTTTATCTCACCTTTATCGTCAATGGGTTGACCTAAAACATTTAATATTCTTCCATACAACTCTTCGCCTACCGGCATAGAAAGCGACTTATGCGTTCGCTGACATAAGGAATTACGTTTTAATCCAAAGGTAGGAGTTAACGCGATACAACGACATATATTTGGTTCATAATGTTCTACTACTTCTAAAATCATTTCCTCACCATAAGAGGTTATAGACTTAAGAATCTCATAAATAATAGGCAACGCGCCCTCTTGAAATTGAACGTCAACAACTGCCCCGTAGACCGCTAAAATTGTACCTTCATTCTTAGTCATCTTTCTACTTCCCTATTTTTATACAATCTTCCATCTTAAAAATAAACAATACACAATTAACAAATTACAAACAATATACAATTACGAATACACAAACAAAAATAAAATTTTTTTATTAATTATCTCTAAATACATTCTTTATCTATTCTTTCTCTCCCGTTTGTTTATTGTTTATTGTCTATTGTTATTTGTTTGTAATTTGGGAGTTGTTTATTGTGATTTCATATTAAAACGCTCCACTTAGCCCAACTTTTTTCTTTAATAAAATTTTTGTCGCCGAAATCTCACGAATAGCCTTATCACTCAAAGCATGCACCTGCTTAAAATAAGAGAGAGTAACTTTTTTGCTTACAACATTTAGTTCTTGAGTACTTCCTTCTAAATGCATGATTCTAGCAGCGAATTCCGCCTGTTTTGCTGAAGAAAATATTTCCAAAAGTTTATAATCCATCCAGAGATGGACTAAAGAGTTAATCACTCTCCTTATAAACGGCTCAATAAGAATATCTCCCATCTTTTTGCCAATATCTAACTTTGATGACGAAAAAGAATACGGTAAAAAAGGAAACACACTTATTCGTTGAGAAGTCAAAGATATAAATTCCGGAGACACGATAATAATACGCCCAAATTTTTTATTATATCGGCTTAATAAATAATTAATTATCTTTTGAGATTCGTTAGAATCAATCGTTTCAGTAATCCCTGGAAAAAAAACAAACCGATCTCCTCTATCTTCTAAATATCTAGCCCCGCGTTCTCCTAAAATTATAATTTCATCTCTATCCGATTGTTTCCTCTCAAAAGCGGCATTAATACACAGTATATTCAGCTCTCCTAAAAAGCCCTCGTCCGAAGTTATTATTACTATACCCTGCGGCAGTCCCTCGTTTACCGCTAAATAGGGAGAAGAAACCTTCCTCTCTATTAATAATTTAAAACCAGCCTCTAACTCTTTCAAATAATCCGCGTTCAATTTTTCTTTCCCTTGAAAAAAACAAAACTGGACTAATGCCGCTGTTTTAAACGCGTCAATTACCCCTCCTAAATCTTTTATTAATTCTAAATCCTGTTTTAATTTTGCTAATGCTTTCATTAACCGCTTATTTTCTTAACTTATATTTACAAACATATACCATTTACCTGCTTTATCATTACTCTCTGTTTATTCATTGTATGTTGTTTGTAATTTCACCCCATTCTATCCTCTGATGCCTCTGATTTCATCTCTCTAAAAAAAGTTACTATAATTTTGTCAAGTTTGTCCCTTATTGAAGGGACTAAATCTTTCTTTTGATGTAATTCCTCTAGAAAATCGGGAGCAAATTTAGACATATACCCAAAAAACCTATCTATAAATTTAGACAACATATCAGGAGAAACTACTTCTAAAATCTTTCGTTTAAAAGCATAAAAAAGAACTATTTGCTCTTCCTCAGACATAGGGGAATTATTATTTTGCAAAAGTAATTCCCGTAAAGCCTTACCCCGGCGCATTCTTTCTACCGCTTCAGAAGAAAGTTTAGTCCTCAATTTAGTTAACCTCAACATTTCTCTATATTGGGCGTATTCTAACCTTAACCCTTTACTTACTTCTTTTATTGCCGGACATTGGACTTTACTTCCAATACGAGAAACTGAAAGACCTAAATCAATAGATGGTTTAAATCCCTCTTTAAATAAATCTGTGCTGATATATATTTGGCCGTCAGTTATAGAAATTAAATTTGTCTGAATGTATCCAGTTATATCGCCTTGTAACGTTTCTACGATGGGAAGAAAGGTCATTGACCCGCCGCCAATATCTTGCCTTAAGCGGCCAGCCCGCTCTAACAGCTGGGAATGCAGATAAAAAATATCTCCCGGGTAAGCTTCCCTGCCCGGCGACCGCTCAAGAAGAAGAGAAATTTGCCGATAGATCCAAGCGTGTTTAGTAAGGTCATCAAAAACGACTAAAACGTCTTTGCCCTTATTCATGAAATATTCACCTATGGCCGCGGCGGTGTAAGGAGCCAGATATTGTTCAGCAGCAGAATTATCCGCGGCAGCTGAAACAACAACAGTATAATCTAACGCTCCATTACGCATTAATGTGTATAAATGTTTTTTAAACGCTGCCCCAGGACCGCCAATCCAACAATATATACATATAACATCTTTATCTTTCTGGTTAATTATAGCATCTAAACAAATACTGGTTTTGCCTGTTTGACGATCACCAATAATTAACTCACGCTGTCCCTTCCCAAGAGGAATAACTAAATCAACAATTTTTACCCCGGTAAGAAGAGACTGACTCAAAGGAATTCTTTTCATAACTCCCGGCGCTTCCTTGAAAACAGGTAGAGACTCTGCCGAGAGAATCTCTCCTTTCCCATCCAAAGGTTCACCTAAACTATTAACTATTCTGCCTAAAAACTCTTCGCCTACCGGAACATCAATCCGTTCGGCAAAAGAACTCACCATATCGCCAATCGATATTTTCGCGTGCTGACTAAGTAAAATTATCATTACATCCTGAGGATTAAACCCCATGACCATGCCTTTGGTACCATCAGGAAACTGAACAAACTGACCGTAGGCGCAGGAAGGCATACCATCTACTTTAACAATTCCATATTTAACTTCTTTTACACGACCGACTTCTTTGATATCTAACGTGGGAACTTTGATTTGTTTGGACATAATTAAATTCCTAATTGACCTAATTCCTAATCAATTCCCAAATACCAATTCACCAAATACATTTGACCATTTCCTCATTAGGTATTTTTAAGAGCCCTTACCAATTTATCATTCTCTCAAATTACTAATTAATCTATTGGTTATTTTATAATTGGGTATTTTTTAGATCAATTAGGTTAATTAGAAATTAGTCATTTTTAAAAATTCGTTATTTATTCTGTCCTTTTACAAACGGAATAACTTTTTGCATTTTATTTTGAAGGCTACCATCAATAACAAATCCACCAATCTTAACAATAATACCTGAAATCAAATCCTGATTAATTTCTTCGTCTAAACTGACACTAGTCCCTATTTTAACAGACAATATTTTTACAAGCCGTTCCTTCTCTTCTTTACTTAACGCGAAGCTTGAAATCACTTTGACCTTATCTGTCTTTACAGAAAAAATATGTTTATCAAGAGTATCTATTTCACTAACAAGCTCTCCAGTTAACTGCTGCTGCAGGCTTTCCTTACCCTTCTCAGTAAATATGCACTTAATCATTTCCATGGCCAAACCTAACGCTTGTTTTTCAATATCGGATAAAAGCTTTTGGCGCAACTTATCAACCTCTTCCTTACCATAAATAATAGTCTTCTGACAATCTTCTTTTGCCCGTTCTTCTAATTTTAGACGCACGGATTCAGCTTCCTTTTTCGCTCTCTCGATTAAATCTTTAGCTTCCTGTTTTCCTCTTTGAACCTCCGCGAGTCTTTCCTGTCGAGCACGTTCTAACTCTTCGCGTAAATTCTCTTCCTTAATTAAAGCTTCTTCCTGCAATTTTTTAAGCCTTCGTAACGCGGAATTTAAATGCTGATAAAACAACAATCTTAATCCTACAATTAAAGCGGCAAACGTCCCTACCTGAATCAAAACTAACCTAATAATATCTTTTATCTCCATATTTATTTCCCCTTATAATTAGTCGTTAGTATTTAGTATATACTAATTATTTAAATAACATAAACACAATCAACAGAGCCAGCACAGCAATTCCTTCAGCAAAAAGAAAAGCTGTAATCATCGCTATTAAAATTTTTGACGCAGCAGCTGGATTTCGTCCTAAAGCCTTAACTGAAGCATACCCAACAAGCCCAATTACCGCGGCCGGTCCCAGTGTACTCAAAAACATAATTAAAGTTATAGTAAAATTCTCCATAATTTTATCGTATTTCTTATCTTCTATTTCCTAATTATTCTATCTTTTCGTTTTTTAGTCTTCCGTCTTCTCACATCATTATCACAAGCTCATTACTTACCATCTTTGCTAACCCCTTACGGATATTAATACGGACAGCTGATACTTTTTTAGGAGTTTTTTTTGCTTCTTTTTTCTCCCAATCACTAAGAATAATCCTAATAATTCCTGCTGTTAAAGAATATAAAAATGCCTGATGAAAATCTAAAACTGCGAACTCTCCATCCTCTCCCGGCAAAATAACCTCTTTGGCATTGCCTTCATATATAATTTTTTTTGAGTTTATTACTCTAACCCTCATATAATTTGTTTACCAGTTAACTGGCTAACCGGTTAACCAATTAACGCTCTTACACGACGCTCACCTTATTTCTTCCCATATCCTTTGCGTTATATAACGCCGCGTCAACCTTAGCCACTATCTTCTCAAAATCTTTACCATCATCGGGAAAAGTTCCTACCCCTAGACTTACTGTTGTTGGCATATACAAATTAACTACCGTCCTAATGCGTTCAGCAACTAATACTGCCCCATCTTTACCCGTATGCGCTAGAAAAATAATAAATTCCTCTCCTCCATAACGAAAAATTACATCTTCCTGACGAATAGCCTCTTTAAATATCTCACACATCTTCTTTAATAACTGATCTCCAGCTAAATGACCTTTAGTATCATTGTACTTTTTAAAATAATCAATATCAACCATTAACAACGAAAATCTTTCAGATGTCCGCTCTACCAACGATATTCTATTATCAATATACATCTTAAGAAAACGCCGATTATAAACACCAGTAAGACCGTCTCTAACTGATAACTCAGCGAATTTTTCTTTCTTCTTATCGGAAGATAAAAGAAAAAAACGCTCTATCGCCCGTTCTAAAACAATTCTTATTTCTGATGAATTAAAGGGTTTAGTAACATATCCGTAAGCGCCTTCCTCCATCGCTTCAATAGCTGAACTTATAAAAGTATATGCGGTAATAACGACTATACTTATTTGCGGATTAACTCTTAATAACGCTCTAGTTATGTCTACCCCGTTCATACGCGGCATATGCAACTCAGTAATTACAGCGGTAAAGGATACACTCTTTGCCAGTTTTATCCCCTCTTCTCCCCTTGAGGCGCTCCATACTTTGTACCCTGAAGATTTTAATATTTTCTCCAGAAAGACTAAATCCTCTTTCTTATCTTCAATAATTAAAACGTTTATTGATTCCATAGCTAACTCCTTATTGAAACCGATGTATTATTGTAAATTCCAAATAACAATTTCCAAATCCCAAATAAATCTCAATCACCAAAATTCAAATGACCGAAACAGTTTTGGTCATTTGGTAATTGGAATTTGGTGGTTATTTGTTATTTGGTGCTTGAAATTTGGAATTTTCATATTCATCTCTTACTTAAGCAAAAAGGTTCTCCACTTAGTGTTCATATCATGGATATCAGCAAAACTGTAGATATCGAATAATCCTGTATACCAATCTCCTTTATCACGCAAGAATCGGCAATATTCAACGAACTTATCTCTTCCGTATTCTTTTAACAAAAATTCAATTATACTCGCGGCCTCGGCATAAAAAGTATCCGGATCTGTAATGTTAGTCAAATTAATTTCGGTCAACCGTTTGAGAGGAATGAAATTAAAAGTCTTTACTATTTCTTTCGCGCGGATAAGTCGGCGACCCTTATTCCTTTCCACAAAAGTAGCGATACCTTCATCCACCCACAATGGAAGAGGAGTCATATACCCTATAAACTCCCGAAAAATTAAATGCCCCATCTCATGAGGTAATATGGTATCAAGAAAATACTGCTCAACTGAATAGGCGTGAATCACTCTATCCTTTATATGAACACTTGCTCTCGACCACTGCGGCTGCTGCGTGCTATTATAATAATCTTCGGCTGAAGAATAAAGATAAATTTCACAACGATTATCCCAAGTCCAAAAATTAAATCTTCTAAACCCCAACTCATCTGTAATATCGGCGTAATAATCTTCCGCCTTCTTTAAAAGTTTATTAACATCTCCTATTTTAAAATCAGCGGCGTGATATATTATAAAATGCGTACCTTTCTTAATTATCCACTTATTTGATTGATTTTGAGCAAAACTTTCTAACGGACTAAAAAAAGCAAGACAGGAAATTATGACAAGCAAAAACAAAATATATTGCCGCGGCATCACCCTCATTTATTAAATAGTTATATCAAAAATAAACAATTTACAAAATCCAAATTACAAGCAATACACAATACCAAATATACAATATACAAACGAGAATATTCTTAATTTATAAATCTTTTTATCTTTTTCTTCATTTGTTTATTGTTATTTGTTTGTAATTTGAGAGTTGTTTATTGTAATTTATAGTAGAAAGTTCATAGATTTTTCTATGAACTATATTATTTATCCTCTTCTTCGTTAATTATTTTCTCAATATCTTCCGGATTAATTTTATCGTCTTCTTTCATTTCATGCTTTTGAGGCATCATATCCTGCATACTACCGCTGTCTTCTTTTAGTTCAGAACCTAACCCTTTTAATTGTTTATGCCACACAAAATATAAAGCTAATGCTATAACAGTTAAAATACCAATAACCGCGATAAATACCTTCCAAACAGTTACTGAAGGCAATGACTTTGCTTTTGTTAAAAGACTTCTAGCTAAAAGCAAATCAGCCTTTACCTCTTCCATAAGCTTTAAATTATCTCGATAATCAGAAATATGTTTTTGAGAATTTAACGGGGGTACGCTTTGTTTTTCTTCTATTTTGTTTAGTTTAGATTCTATGCTTTGCTTTAAAAAAATAACTCTTTCTTCAAAATCCGTATCCTTTAGGAGCTCAGCAGTCTTTACCGCTTCACTGCGTAAAGTAACTAATTCATCTGTAGGGATCATCCAAATATCTTCCATTTCGACTTCTTTAGCAATTGTTTCTCCCGGAACAAGGTCGTATTCGCCATACACATAATACGCTCCCTGCTGAGTATCATAGATAAGGTCTAAATCTTCTCTGTCAATAACATGTTCCGGTTTTATTTCTTTCGGCAAGAACGCTTTTAACGTCACTTTTTGTGTCTGCTCTTTTGAAGGGTTTACCCCCATGATTTTTAAAACAATACTAGCTTGCGCTGAAGACATAAGAACAGAAAAACAAAAAAACAGAAAAATAAAAAAACCCGCACTCAAAAAATGTCTTCTTTTTCTATTCATCTACTCACCTCTTATGGAGCTGGTGCTATTATGCATCAACGCCCTTATTTAAAATAATATAATAGTTAAATATCTTTACCCCAAATTATTATACCATCCTCTTTTAAAAAGCAAAGACTGTTTTCAGTCGTCCGTCGTCAGTCGTCAGTCTTCCGTCTTCCGTCATCTCAACTCATACCAAACCTGAATAACCGGCTCACTAGTTACTTCATCTATAATATTTTTTGATACGCTCATAAGCGCTTCCAACTCTTTTATTTTGTTCATTAGATAAATAATATCCGTACTTTCTTTTTCGGAAATCTTACAAATTTCATCCAAATCTACTTTTAACCCCGCGTTTACCCCCCACTTTTTAACTTCTTCACTTATATTACTCAATTGACTGTAGATAATTTTTGTATCAGCCGCTGACGTTTGTTCTGTTTGTATACTTACATTCTTGTTAATCTGCGCTAACGCTAATGACAACAATCCCATCTGACTGGTTATATCTTCAGCAGCACTGGTTAACTTTGACTGTTTAGTAGTCGTCCCTAATATTGTAGTAGCTGCGCCAGCTATATCCTGAAGGCTATGCTCAACCAGCTGAATAGAATAGGCATCTTTAGTACTATAGATAGACTCCTCGCAGACAATACTATAATCACCTGTATCCCAGGAAGAATCAAATGTTAAATCGTAAGTATAAATCCCTGATGTCCCAGTTTCAACCATTACCCCGTCATTTACTAATAACGTTTCAGAAGGAGCATACACATCCACCGTAGGTGAAAGCCCAGTTTCAGTCTGATACTTAACAGGGATTGTCTCTCCCGGCTTAACCTGTTTTTCACGATTAAGTATTGACGATTTAACATGCGGTTTCACATTTGAAGCAACTTGAGTGTTAACCGCCGATATCTGATCCGGCAATGAAGTAGTACCAGTAGCGGTTACAATACTGCTGGTATCGCTCTTGATAGAAGTAATGTCAGTGCCTATCTCCCCTGATACGGCAGTAGCGACAGTACTAGCTTGACTTGTTAACGCGGTATCCACCGCCTCAATTTGCGTTTTTAACTCTTTCGCCTTCTTACTAGTTGTGATATCAAATGATGTAGAACTCTGATAGGTCACATTATCGGATTCAGTAACACCGCCATAATTAATCGCTAATTTGACATAATATTTCTTACCAGCGGCAAAATTATAGGTATCCACAGCATCTAAAACTGTATACCAATAATTGCCGTTAGCATCCGGCACGGCTAAATTACCCGTATACATAGTAGTTACCTCATCCAAACTGCTGTATATATTAACTGTTCCTGTTTTTAACGTATTAGAACCGCTGTCAACAACCTGTCTCCCTTCTTTCTCTAAATACATTAAAATATTAATTTCATCATCATCCCCATCGTAAACAAAACTAGCTATCGCTTTAGCTGATGGCGCCGCGATTACAAGCGCTTTATTAGCGCCTAAAGAATTTGCCGCCCCCGGCGTAGCTAACGTTAATGTGGCGTCATTACTGCTGACGTCCGTAATCGTGCCTCCGTTAAGAGTAAGCGCGCCAGTACCCGTGTAATCTAAATCTTTACTCTCATCATGAGACTGAACTATATATTGAAACGTTAAAGTCGTCGTTGTGCTACCGGAATAATTCGCGATTCTATCAACAGCGCCTGTTTCTAATTCTAACCGGGGAGTTCCCGTCACTGTTACTGCTTCATTAAAGGTAATCGTAATATCTAGAACCTCTCCAACAACACTATACGTACCATTCGGTTCAGTCGAAGAAACACTAGAAACCGTAGGTCCGATTGTGTCTATTACTAACGCTTTATTCGCCCCCAGAGAACCTGTAGCTGCCGGACTAGGTAAATTTAAATCAACATTATGACTGTTAGAATCGACTATTGTACCGCCGTTCAAACTAAAAGCGCTCATTCCCGTACAATCTAAGTCTGAACTGGTATCTCCGGCAACAACCGTATAACGAAACGTCAAAGTAACTGTTCCGGTACCGCTTAGATAATCTATAATTTGATCACTAGTCCCTGTTTCAAGCTCTAACTGCGGCGTACCGGTCACAGTAACAGTATCGCTGAAAGTAACAGTAATATCAATTACCTCGCCAGTGGTATATGTACCATTAGTTTTATCGGAAGTTACATTAGTAACTGATATCAAATCATCCGGTCCTATATCCCAACCACTGCGCGTATCTCCGTCAATATCATCGGTAAAGATACCTGACAAATCTTCTCCCGCATTTCTCGCTACTGTATCAGTTGCCGCTAAATGAAAGTCATTGCCGTCTTTATCAACAAACACCGGCTCCACCCCGTTGATACTATTATCTCCGGGCGCATCATCGGCTATATCTGATATATTGTAATCCGACGCGGCTTCAAAAGTTCCTACAAATCCATTAGTACAGTCTACGGTCACGCAATTTCGTACCGTTGTATTTGTCGTGTCATAATCCGCAAAAAAACCATTCCTTGTATTTTGTGCCATGCAATTATAAAAATACGCCGTAAACCCACTATGAACCGGCATCCACCCCGCGGAATTCAGATTAAACCCAAAATCATAAAATAAAGTATTAGTAACCGTTACTATTGCCCCGGACGCATTGAAGGCAGTATATATTCCGGATGTACAAGCCTCACTCCCATTACTCTTTAAAATACACCTGTCAATATTAATCGCCCCTGAACCTATGCCAATGCCATGAAGCAATACACTTCTACCGAAATGATCCTCGTACTGATTCATAATTTGAAGACCTTCTAACCGAACATAACTTTCTTGAATATATATATTAATGTTATCGGTAACAGGAAGTACATGCGAATAACACAAGCTAGCGTCAACCCATTTGCCGGTATGACAAAAACTGGGATGAGTATAAATACGAATATAATTCTCACTGCTCGTTGACCATGTACCAGCAATCTCTACCTCCGTACTGTCAGTCATAGGATAACATACTACTTCCGCGATTACATTATTCGTTATAAGATCCTGCTCTTCTCCCGCTTCCCAAGCGTTTAAAGACGTGTAGGCCTCATCAATACTAAACGCTAATACTGACTGACCGGTTTTAGTTGACGCCGTCTGTAACGTAACCTGTGTGGCTGAATCTTTAGATAAAACGTACCTGGCTTCCGGAGTGCCGCCAGTATCAAGAGTCAACTCATCGCCTTTTCCCATATCCGCGGACAAATTATCTGTAAAGGTTACGGTTAATCCGTCAGCGCTTACAGAAATAGTTCCGGTTGAAAAAGCTGTTTTACTACCCACAGAACGAGATTCTGTAGTAGCCGCCCGCGCCGGCAAACAAAAAAATACCGCCATCACTGCGACTACAATTACTGTCGTTAATATAATTTTTGTTGTTCTACCCATCTTTCTTTCCTTCTTTAACGGTCAGGCGCAGGAACCTGTCCCTACATATTTTTCATTTATTCTATCACCTGCTCAATGATTTCTTTTGATAAAATACTATTTTTTAATGATTTACGCACTTGGCCCATCTTTTTACCTTTAAATTTTAACCTTTCTAAATTAATTATGTTCTTCTGTTCTTTAAATATTAGCGCGCCGGCGACGTCAACTTTACCGGTATTGATGCTGCGCGGCTTTATCTGATCAAACTCATCATCAGTAAGGTAAACTTGTATAATTAAAAAATTTCGCTTCTCAGATGAACCCCATTCATATCCTGTTGGATTAATCGCTATCACTTTTCCTTTTTTATAAGTGATTTCGGCGCCATCTAAAAACACGGTGGGATCTTTCATTTTATCTCTTACCTTTACTAAAACGTCGTAAGATTTTTTATCTGACCGTATGACCATATCATCAATAACCGCGCTTAAATCTATCATTTCTTCCCTCGCTGAAATTATTTCTTCTTCTAAAACAACTCCACGCGCAGCTTCTTCCTTAGAGTTTATCCTAAAGACCTGATCTGACACATCGAAAACGCTGAAATCAAATGGATCAGATATTTTTATCAAAGCCGCATCAGAAAACTCCTGAGGTACATCCCAGATAAAACTGCCTGTGTTTGGCACTTTCTTCGAAATCAAATTATAGGTCTTACCGTTATCAAAAGAATACTCTAACTTTATATTATACGCGCCATATTCATCCGCTGTCCATATGATTTCTTCTTTTTCTCCCACGACTAGAATCTCCCTACCGTTAGGTGAAATGAGAGAGATTTCGCCGGAGGCATATTCAAGTTTTATTGAATCAACTTCGATTAAGTTTTCTGCTGACCTGCCATTGCTAAAAGTGAAACGGTAATCTATCTCACTACCAATAAAAAAGTCACCTCTGGTCGCGTAATAATTCCGGCTACTTACACAATTAGCCCTATAAGTACTACCGCCATCAGCGGAAATATCTAATCTTAGCTCTCCCGATTCAGGATAAAGAACAGTATAAACTGCTTTTATAATACGAATATCAAAATCGGTATTTATAACAGCTGAAGTAAAACTACCTTTGTCCGCGCCGTCGGCTAATACTAAATTACCATTTTCTTTAAGTGTTGTGCTAGAAAACTTACCTAACCTAACGATTTCTTCTTGATCCATGGTAATTTCAAATGAATACAGCGTTGTCGCGACTTCCTTAACTTTCCCATCCAAAATCGTCTCGTCAGGATAATCCCACGGATTTATATCAAAAACCTCATATATGCTGGAATCATCACTTGCAAGTTTATTACCATAATAAAGGTAGATATCTACTCCCGAGGAGGGTATCTGTAAAACTTTTATGAAAACCTCTGCTAACTGCTCGGAGTCGTCCCCTGTTATCTTTCCTACATAATAAGGGAGAGACGTTTGGCCGTCTGAAGCAGTAAACCTTATATCTCTAAACCCAATCGCTACCCCTCCTTGGTAACTCACATCGGCTGCTCCTTGAGCTAAGGAATCACCTGTTGAAATAACCATTTTTACTACTTGATTAAATAAAGACGTGTTTATATTATCTTTAGCAGTAATATTAATTTTTTTCCTGTATTTAAACCCTGCTAATTCAGGATTACCAAATGAACCAGCAACGCCAGAAGTATCGGTATAAACAATACTAACCTCTTCAAGCTGGCTATTGGCACCAATGCTAGCCTTCCACTTTAGCCTTCTCCCCTGACCCTTGACCCCTGACCCTTGACCCTCTAAATCCAACGGCACTCCATTGACCACATCCATATAATCAATACCACCATTAACGCTCACCGCTAAAGAAACTCTCCCTTTACTCTTGTAACTGACAACAATACTTTTTATCTGTCCGGCAGTAAGAAAAGTTTCTTTAACCTCATATACGCCTTGCTGTAATTGAGACAGGCCATAATCACCCTTACCATCTGTTCGCCAAACCAACGGTGATTTAAAAATAGCCGTACCGCTTTCACAGTAGGCAAAACTACTCCATCCCGCTATCATCATTGCTACTAAAATAATTTTTATTCCTTTAACGGACAGGCACAGGGACATGTCCCTACATATTTCCGTGATTTGTGATTTGTGATTTGTGTTTCGTGTTTCGTGTTTCATGATTCGTCCCTCATCTTTCCCTCTTCCTTGATGACTCTTGCCCCTATTATCATTTTAAATTTATCATTTATCAATTAGCATTTTAAATTTTTAGATATTTCTCTTAAATGCTAATTTTAAAATGTTAATTGTTAAATTTCTATCACTTCCTCCTTTACTTTGTCTCAAGCCACGACTGTATAACCGGATCATCAGACATCCGCTCAATCATTTTTTTAGATATATCCATCATCGCTTTTAATTCCTGCGTTTTATTCTTTAGATACTCTATATTATACTTCTTACTTTCTGTAACTTCATAAATTTTTTCTAAACTCGGACCGCTTACACCTAACTCCTTAACCACACCGCTGATCTCTTTTAGTTTTGCGTATATAAATTCCATGTCTGTCCCTGTATTAGTTATAGCGGTAGTACGCGTCGCGATATTAGTATTAAGCTTAGATAAAATAGTATCAATACTGCTGAACTTAACACTTATGTTTTCCGCCGCCGCTGACAACGTGGATTGTCGTGAAATTTGACCTAATACGGCTGATGTAGACGCCGCGACATCTTGGAGATCATAATTAGCCGAAGTTAAAAGCATGGCATCAGTTGTTCCCTGGGTGGACTCTGAACAAACAATAGTAAAATCTCCTGTTCCCCAAGAATCCAACATCGTTAAATCGTAAGTATAAATTCCTGTTGTTCCCATCTCAGTCATATCCACGCCATCTAAGACTTTTGTTCCATCGGCATCATAAACTGTCATCGTTGGACTCAATCCTGAAGCTGCCCTATAAGCAACATTTAAAGAGTCTCCCATCTTTATAAGCGCCTCGCGGTTTAGTATTTCTGAAGTAACATGATACTCAACTGATGAAACTTCAGCACTAACACTTGAAATTTGCGTCGCTAATGATGTTGTACCTACCGCGGTTACAATACTGGAAGTATCACTTTTTATAGACGTAAGATCGGCATCCACATCAGCTATAACCGCGTCTGAAATTGTACTGGTCTGTGTTGCCACGGTAGCTGACATTGACTGAGCCATAGTCTGGACTTGTTTCATTTTTTTACTAACCCCTAAATCAAAAGACGTCGCGCTTTGATAAGTAACATTATCGGAAGCAGTACCATAGACAACACTAAGGTCAGCGTAATATTTTTTACCTACAGCAAAACTATAAGTACTCATCGCATCACTAATAGTAAACCAGTAGTTTCCATTAGCGTCGGCGGTTGCTGAGGAACCCGTGTACATCGCGACAGCGGCATCGGCAGAACTGTACAGACTTATTGCCCCTGTACGTAAAGTATTGGTACTACCTCTGGTAACCTGTCGACCTTGGGACTCTAAATACATAACTATATTAATATCGTCTTCATCAGGATCATAAACAAAATCAGCGATAACTTTCGCTGACGGAGCGGCAATAACTAAGGTCTTATTAGCGCCTAAAGAATTAGCTTCTTCCGGCATAGCAAGGGTTAAAATCGCGTTATTGCCAGCAGCATCTTTAATCGTACCGCTGTTAAGAGTAAGAGCGCCGGTTCCCGTGTAATCTAAATCACCGGTAATATCTCCTGTTTGAACAGTGTATTGAAACGTTAGTGTAGTAGTTCCCGTACCTGAAGAGTAACTTGCTTTTCTATCAGCCTCACCGGTTTCTAACTCTAATTGAGGAGTACCGGTTACTATTACGTTTTCAGTAAATGTAATCGTAATATCTAAAATTTCACCTACTATGGTATAATTACCATTTAATTCAGTTGAAGTTACATTAGAAACCGTAGGCGCACCGGTATCAACAACAATCGCTTTATTTGCGCCTAACGACCCTGCCGCGCCAGGTGACGCAAGCGTTAAGGTCGCGTTGTTAACCGCGGCGTCTTTTATCGTCCCGCCGTTCAGCGTTAACGCGCCGGTTCCCGTG
>Ga0180007_10000955_pt1 | contig 42444 bp, 28 predicted proteins | sample MM_PC_MetaG_FD_121122 | JGI IMG/M metagenome (GOLD analysis project Ga0180007, IMG submission 121122) | Groundwater microbial communities from the Aspo Hard Rock Laboratory (HRL) deep subsurface site, Sweden - MM_PC_MetaG | ecosystem: Environmental > Aquatic > Deep subsurface > Groundwater... | reverse complement strand
TGCTGACTCCTGAACAAGCACATTTAACATCAGGAAAACTAAAAAGAAGATGGAAAAACTATTATAAAAAATCAGTAACTTTAAATGTTTAATCTGTAAACTTTTTTTAGGACGACACACCCCAAATCACAACGCCATCCCAAACCATTGTGCTTGGCAATTCGTCAAGTAGGGCAATATCCTCAAGAGGATGTCCTCCCTTAAAGAGGAAAACGGTTTGTAATTAAGAATAAGTTCATATTAGCAACCAGCATAAATTGGAATACTGTTTTTTCTAATTTTACATCTTCTTGATCAGATTTCTATTTATTAAATTGATTGTTTGTGGAAAGGCGAAAATTTATAAAAATTAGTGCATTGGGTTCTGGTGGAATAATTGCGGGTAAATCCTTGCTCGCTAAACTGATGACTTCGGAACAAATCAAGAAACTTGCCTCCACATTTTCGGGAGACGAAAAAATGGTTCGGGTAGGGTGTCCTTCGCACAATTGCGGTGGCAGATGTTTGCTAAAAGTTTATGTTAAAGAGGGCGTCATCACCCGAATTGAAACGGATGATCGTCCCGGAGATGATATCAGTGATCCGCAATTAAGGGCCTGTATTCGTGGTCGTGGTTACCGTCCACGTCAGAATCATGTGGATCGTTTAAAATATCCAATGAAAAGGGTTGGAAAGCGGGGAGAGGGGAAATTTGAACGTATTAGCTGGGACGAAGCTACGAATCTGATGGCTGAAAATATCAATCGAATTAAAGAGAAATACGGCAATGAAGCTTTATATATTCCATACGGAACGGGTGGATATAATCAAACTTGCGGAAAATGGCCTGCCGATCGATTACTTAATATGTACGGTGGTGCGCTTGGTTACTACAATTCGTATAGTTGGGCGTGCATTAATCAGGCTACACCAACAGTTTATGGAACCAGGGTCACCGGAAATCAGCGTCAGGACTGGCTCAACTGCAAATACATATTAATGTGGGGATGGAATCCTGCCGAGCTGCGAGACGGAACAAATACGGAATATTTTTTGCGTAAGGCCCGCGAAAATGGAGCAAAACTGGTTTGCATTGATCCACGGATGACCATGAGTGCGGTTTCGCTGGCTGATGAATGGATTCCAATTCGTCCGGGAACTGATATGGCCATGATGAGTGCGATGGCTTATGTGATGATAACGGAAGATTTATTGGATAAGCATTTTATCTCCAAATATTGCATTGGTTTTGATGAAAATCAAATGCCGGAAGGTTTCGAAAAAGAAGAAAATTATAAAGAATATATCCTCGGAATCCGGGATCATCATCCTAAAACTCCCGAATGGGCTGAAGAAATTACAGGTATTCCGAAGGAAACCATTGCCAGAATTGCCAGGGAATATGCCAATACAAAACCCGCCATGCTTTATCAGGGATATGGAATGCAGCGACGTGCCTATGGCGAACAAGTTGTTCGTGGAGGTTGTGTGCTTGCTGCCATAACCGCTAATGTCGGGATTTCAGGAGGATGGGCCAGCGGTATCGCACTTCAGGCAGATGATGGTGGCCCATTCTGGAATGTTTTCCCTACCTTGAAAAATCCTGTTAAGGCGAAAATTCCATGTTTTTTATGGTCAGAAGCTGTCATCCGTGGGAAAGGTATGGGAGCTGAAGATGGCGTGACCGGCGTTGATCGATTAAGTACGGATATTAAAATGATTTGGGCGGTTGCTTCAAATGCTATCATTAACCAGCATGGAAATATAAACCGTTCCATCGAAATAATCAAAGATGAGTCGAAAGTTGAATTTTTTGTGGTTCAGGATAATTTTTTAACAGCTACTGCGCAATTTGCTGATCTTTTACTTCCTGCCTGCACTCAGTTTGAAACCTGGGGAATGGAAGATGGCTGGAAATATGGGGATGAGTTAATTTTACAACCTCAAATTTTGGAAACACCCTGGGAAACAAAAAGTGATTATGCCATCTGTGCCGCAATTGCCGAAAAACTAGGAAATGGAGAAGAATATACTCAGGGACGCGATGAAAAACAATGGATCGAACATTTGATTGGAGTTTATAAATCATCTCGTTTTCCTGATATTCCAACTTTAGCAGAAATGGAAGAAAGCAATGTAGGTGTTTATTCACTTCCTGTCACTGAACCTAAAGTTGCCTTTATCGATTTCAGAAATGATCCTGAAAAATATCCTTTACAGACCGAATCCGGTAAAATTGAAATTTTTTCGAAACAGTTATTTGAGAAAAATAATCCTGCCGAAATTCCTGCTGTTCCAAAATATATTCAGGAGTGGGAAAGTCCGTTTGGCGCTGAAGCTGAAAAATTTCCATTGCAGGTAATCGGACCTCATTATATGCCAAGGGTACATTCAACACATGACAATAACAATTGGTTAAGCGAAGCATTTCCTCAGCGAATTTTTATCAATGAAATAGATGCAAAAACGCGAAAAGTGAAGGATGGCGACCTGTTGAAAGTTTATAATGATAGGGGAGCGTTGGTTCTTCCTTGCCGGATTACAAGAAGAATTATGCCGGGGGTGATTTCAATCCCACAAGGTGCATGGTGGAAACCGGATAAAGATGGGAATGATGTAGGAGGATCAATAAATACATTGACTTCTGAGCGATGGACGCCAATGGCCTTTGGCAACGCACAGCATACAATCATGGCTGAGGCCGTTAAATTTAAAGCATAACATGGAGAGATTATCTTTTTATTTCGATTCGCGTAATTGCTCAGGCTGCAAGACTTGTCAGGTAGCTTGTAAGGACAAGAATGATCTTGCACTTGGCACGCTTTGGCGACGTGTTTATGAAGTAAGCGGAGGAGATTGGGAACAAAAAGGAAATGCCTGGGTACCTCATATTTATGCTTACAATATTTCACTTTCGTGTAATCATTGCGAGGACCCGATTTGTATGAAAAATTGCCCTTCTTCAGCTATTCAGAAACGGGAAGATGGTATTGTGACGATCGATCAAAGTATTTGTTTGGGTTGTAAATATTGTTCTTGGGTTTGTCCTTATGGGGCCCCTCAATTCAGCGAAGAAAAGGGGGTGATGGGAAAATGTGATTTATGTATCGACTATGTTGATCAAGGAAAAACCCCAAGCTGTGTGGATGCTTGCCCGACACGAAGTCTGGATTTTGGAGAATACACGAAATTGGTTGAAAAATATGGAGAAAAGGAACATATCTATCCCTTACCAAATCCTGAAATCACCCGGCCATCATTTGTTATGAACCCTCATAAAGATGCCGATATGGCTAAAAAAATAAATCCTGAAGTTGTAAATATGGAGGAAGTCAAACATGCATAATGGTGAATGGTCATTAATCTCGTTTACATTATTGAGCCAACTAAGTGTAGGCCTGGTATTGGCTTTAGGCTTTGTGTATTTTATGCATCAATCACTTTTTTCAGGCTTTACTGCCGGTTTAAGTTTGCGATCACCCGAATTAATCATCTTAATACTGATAGTCTTCGCGACACTAATTTCTTTTTTACACCTCGGCAGCCCGCTGCATTCTTATCATTCTCTAAATAATTTGCGAGGTTCATGGATTAGCAGGGAAATACTTACCCTCTTCATGTTCGGATTTGGGATTCTATTATTTTTAATAAGCAGATCCATGGATTGGCCCGTTAGCCTTTCACGATTTTTTATGATTTTTAGTATGATAAGCGGAATATTGCTCGTTCTGGCCATGTCTGGGATCTATATGATTAAAACAGTTCCAAGTTGGAATACCTTTTTTACACCACTAAGTTTTATTGGTTCTGCGTTTTTATTAAGCTCGGTTGGAATGATTATGCTGATCAATTTTCTGAATTCCGATTCGATGGGACAAACTTTTTTGTCAAACATATTCCTTTTTATGCTGATCGTTGTTATCATTATTTTATTTGCGTCGGGATACCATCATTATCAATTATCTCGATACAAATTCACAGGCATCGAACAAATGGAATATAATCATGGGGTATTCTTTATACTTTTTGTCATTAGGATGGTTTTGTTGCTTATCGCAATGTTTGGATTAATTTATCTCATTAAAATTATTTCACGGCCCGGTATGAGTTTTGAAGAATTTAAATTAATATTCTATGTTATTTCCTTCATTATTTTATCTGCTGAAGTTATTGGTAGGTATCAGTTTTATATCAGTTACTTCAGGGTTGGAGTATAGACTGAGATTTACAGATAAGACAGTTTGAGTGTTAAAGTGTTAACGTGTTAAAGTGTTAACGTGTTTAAGTGTTTGAGTGTTCATGATTTTACACTATTGTATTTCAATCACATAACTATTGTATTACCACTTATTACTACTGAATGACTACTGAATTACCACTTAATGACTACTATATATCAAAATAAAACGAGTTAAAAATCATCCTATTTCCCCAAATAAGTTTCAGTATTCGTAATTTTAGCATAGGCTCTCAAGGTTGCCAATGCCACATAATGAACATCTTTGGCTTTAACCAAGTGATCCCCGAATTTTTGATCCTTGGTTGCGCAGGCATCTTCAATAACGGTGCATTTAAAGCCGTAGTCAGCACCGGCACGGGTTGCAGCTTCGAGGCACATGTTGGTTTGCATGCCAACCAAAACCAAATCAGTAATATTATTTTCTTTCAGATAAGCTAACAAATCGGTATCGCGAAAGCTATTTACCTGATCTTTGCTAATCACTTTTTCTCCTTCAATAGGGGCAACATCCTTATGAATATCTCCCCCTTTTGCAGCATTATGGCGAACATGAATTACGAGATCTCCGTTTTCCCGGAATCGCTCAAGAACTTGTCGGGCTTTTTTACCTGCTGCCTCAGGTTCGAATAATTCAGAAGATCCGCCGGGATAATAGAACTCCTGGATGTCGATAATGATAAGAGCTGTTTTATCTTTTTGCTCCTGTGAAATTAGTGAAGGTGAAAGGCTTGTTAAAAGTAACAGACTAAAAATTAAATGTATCTTCATGATCTTTGATTTAGTGATTTAGTTTAAAAATAGTTTTATGAATTTTTATATTTGTTTCATCAGTGAAAAAACTTGAATTTAAGAATATGCCAGCTATACTCAGTCGTAAAATATCTACGAAATTACATTTTTTTACAACAAATAGTGCCAGAAACAACAATGTTCTATTTTGAAAAATATTGTAACTTTCCTCCTCAAAAAATAACTTTAATATGATGAAACGAGCATATTCGTTAAACATAAATAAGGATGAAAACATCATATGCGATACGCATCCGATCAACGTGCTTGCTGCAGGCAAGTTTAATGTAAAATTATTAGCTGATGAAAACCTTAAAACTTAACATTTTAATTTCTTTGCTGGCCATCATGACCATTGTTCCTGTTAGTCAGGCGCAGCAAAGCAAAAAGAATAAAAAACAGGATAAAGAACAAACCGATGTCTTAAAAGACTTTTCGCTCAATACTTTTAAATTCAGGAGTATTGGGCCTGCGCTAACTTCAGGTCGACTGTCTGATTTAGCGGTTAATCCTGAAAATAACAGTGAATTTTATGTTGCAGCAGCAGCAGGTGGAGTGTGGAAAACCACAAATGGGGGAATCACTTTCACTCCCGTTTTCGACGATCAAGGTTCTTATTCCATTGGTTGTTTAGCAATGGACCCGAATAATCACAATATAGTATGGGTTGGAACAGGTGAAAATAATAATCAGCGAAGTTTATCATATGGTGATGGGCTATATAAAACCATTGATGGAGGAGCCAGTTGGGAAAAAGTTGGTTTAGAAAAATCTGAGCATATCGGAATGATTACTATTGACCCCAATAATTCGGATATTGTTTATGTTGCAGCTTATGGCCCGGTTTGGAGTGCAGGTGGCGATCGAGGCATCTATAAAACAATTGATGGTGGAAAAACATGGGAAAAGGTTTTAGAAGTGAGCGAGTACACCGGATTTAATGAAATCCATATGGATCCAAGAGATTCTAAAGTACTTTATGCAACTGCTCACCAACGTCAGCGCCGCCAATGGACTTATCTTGGTGGAGGTCCTGAATCAGGAATTTATAAATCAACAGATGCAGGTAAAAACTGGATTAAGATCAATAAAGGATTACCAAGTGGTGACAAAGGTAGAATTGGAATGGACATTTCGCCTGCCGATCCGGAAATTTTATATGCCGTGGTTGAAGCCAAAGTAGGTCAATCCGGATTTTTTAAAAGTACCAATCGGGGAGCTTCATGGGAAAAAATGAGCAATACGGTTACCAGTGGAAATTATTATCAGGAAGTAATTGCAGATCCGGTAAACCCAAATCGTGTTTACATAATGAATGTTTTCACTTTGATCTCTGATGATGGAGGTAAAACATTCAGAAACCGCGGCGAGAAAAGCAAACATTGGGATAACCATGCTTTATGGATCGACCCAAAAAACCCACTTCATACCCTTGAAGGTGGAGACGGTGGTCTTTATGAATCATTTGATGATGGGCAAAATTGGAGATTTTTCACAAATTTACCTGTAACTCAGTTCTATAAGGTACATGTCGATAATGCCCTGCCATTTTATAATGTGATGGGAGGAACCCAGGATAACTACAGTTTATTAGGCCCATCTCAAAATATTAGTGCACATGGAATCGTAACGTCCGATTGGATCGTAACATCGACCGGTGATGGTTTCGAATCAGGAGCAGACCCTATAGATCCTAATATTGTTTATACCCAATCTCAGTATGGAAATCTTGATCGATTTGATAAAAGAAGTGGTGAATCGGTGTCAATTCAACCAAAACCGGGTAAAGGCGAAGCAGAATATAACTGGAATTGGGATGCACCATTATTGGTCAGTCCACACGGAATAACCATTTATTTTGCTGCCAATAAACTCTTTAAAAGCACAGATCGGGGTGATTCCTGGGAAGTGATTAGCGGAGAACTAGATCGGAATATAGATCGTAATTTATGGCCGGTAATGGGTAAAATTTGGCCCATGGATGCCATTGCAAAAAATGGTTCTACTTCCCGATATGGTGCTTGTGTATCACTGGATGAGTCCAGATTAAAGGCAGGATTGCTTTATGCCGGAACTGATGACGGTCAGATCAACATTACCGATGATGATGGTAAAACCTGGAGACAAATTAACCAATTTCCCGGAGTACCTGAATATACCTATGTTTACGATCTTCTAGCATCCAAGCATGATGTAAATACTGTATATGCAGCCTTCAATAATCATAAAGCGGGCGACTTCAAACCTTATATTTATAAGAGCACAGATCAGGGCAGTACCTGGGTAAATATTTCAGCTAATCTTCCTGAAAAAGGCTCTGTTTATGCTTTAGAACAAGATCATGTTAATGCCAATATTTTATTTGCGGGAACCGAATATGGTGTTTTTGTAACGCTGGATGGCGGACAAAACTGGAAAGCGCTAAAAGCAGGCATTCCAACAGCCAATGTCAGGGATATGATGATTCAGGAACGCGAGAACGATTTGGTAGTGGCAACATTTGGAAGAGGTTTTTACATCTTGGATAACTATGCACCATTACGCGAATTAAGCCAGGAACTGGCAAGCAAAGATGGACATTTGTTTGCAGTTAAAGATGCTTTGATGTTTAATACCTGGAAACCTTTAGGTGGTTTGGGAAGTGAAGAAAAAGGATTTCAGGGAGAAGATTATTTTAGTGCCCCAAATCCTGAAAAAGGAGCCATTTTTACTTATTGGATAAAAGAGGATGTGATTAGTTTGAAAGCAGAGCGAACCAAACGTGAAGCCAAAGCATTCAAGGAAGGTGAGAATATCCCTTATCCAAGCATGGAAGAATTCAAAGCAGAAGGCAAGGAGTTTCCATCATACCTGATTTTTACCATCACTGATGAGGATGGAAATTTCGTTAGAGAACTAAGAAGTTCTGTTAAAAAAGGATTGAATAAAATCATTTGGGATATGCAATATCCTGCAATGAATACAGTTGATGCAAGCGATGCTGCACAAACAAAGGGATTAGAGTCATCCGGGATTTTTGTTATACCTGGAACCTATAGAGTAAGCCTGGCAAAAAATGTAAAAGGCGAAATTGCCCAACTGTCCGGCCCTATTTCATTTAAAATTAATGAATTAAATAATAGGACGCTTCCTGCAAAGGACCGAAAGGAACTGGCAGCCTTTAAACAAAAAGCAGTTAAATTGGTTGAAGCGCTTGGAGCAACTTCTGCGGTGATCAGGGAATTGAATGATCGGATTGCACCATACAAAGCTGCGACCAAAGCATTTGCAGGTGAAAAAGCGGTTCAGTTATTAAAAGAAGTTATCGTGCTTGAGGATAAACTCGAAGCAGTTAGGATAAAATTGAATGGTGACAGAACATACGGAGAGCTTGATCTGGATGCACCGTACGCTTTAAACAGGAGAGCCGGAAGTGCCATTTATGATATCATCGGTTCTACATCAAACGTGCCCGGTTCATCAAAGCGTAATTACGAAATTGCTGCCGATGAGTTTGCCCCCATTTTGGAAGAAGTAAAAGCCTTAAAAACTGAATTCGAAAAGATGGATCAAAAACTTGGAACCATGAATGCGCCAGTAACCAAAGGCCGATTGCCGGATTGGAGTAAATAAACAATTTTGGTTTTGATAGTGTAAACGAGGGATGGCGTCCCATTAGGGACGCCATCCCTTATTTTTTTTTGGAAAGTAAACTAGAAACTTGCCGTTTCTTTCTCAGATGATTTGAATAGGCTGAAATTAGAAATTGCCGGAATATTATTTGCCTCAATGATTTTCAACTTTATCTTCGATACGGTAACAGGTTTAATCCTGATCAATCTTTTATAGCCAATGGTCGTCCCTTCAAATACTGTTTCCCAATTATTTTGATTATAAACTTGAACCTCGAATTTACTGATCCGCTGTCCAAACTTAATCGGTTCCTGGATCAGTATCCGGTCAAAATCAGTTTTGTTTTTTAAATCGATGATCAGTTCGGCAGAGCTAATACTGTCATCCGTTGCCCAGTAAGTTTCCGGGTCTTCATCAAGTGCATTTTTTGGAGCAAATTTTTCATTGGTTAACCTGAAATTATCAGCATTACATTCAGCATTCGATGCCAAATTGACTTTAAAAGTGTCATCAATAATCTTTTTAAATTCCTGAATAGCCTTCACATCATTTGATTGGATATTACCCGTTTTATCGGGGGGCAGATTAAGCAGGAATACCGCATTTCTGCCAACCGATTTATAATAAATATCAACCAGTTCCTGAGACGATTTCACCAGAGTATCTTCAGCTTCATGGTAAAACCATCCGGGCCGGATCGAAACATCGCACTGACCAACAATCCAATTGCTACCTTCAGACTCACCAGTGTTCAGATAATTAACGTCAGCCGCCCCGGTTCTTATTTTATTCCGATTAATGGTCGACCAAAATGTTTCACCTGCCGATCCATTTTCATTCCCTACCCATCGAATATCCGGTCCACTGTCAGAGAATATTAAAATATTCGGTTGTAATTCTTTCACCAGTTTTATGGTTCCATCCCAATCATAGTAAGTTTTATTATCAATTTTTCTGGTCTCATTTGCACCGCCGTAAAACCCATTACCGCCATTGGCTCCATCAAACCAGATTTCATTAATTTCACCATATTGCGTAAGTAATTCCTTTAATTGATTTCTGTAATAAGTGATGTAGGTTTGATTTCCGTAATCTTTGTGATTTCGGTCCCATGGCGAAAGATATAAGCCAATCTTAAGATCATGTTTTCTGCAGGCATCAACGAATTCCTTTACAACATCTCCGTTGCCATTTTTGTACCCGCTGTTTTTGATACTGTGATCAGTATATTGGCTGGGCCATAAACAGAATCCGTCGTGATGTTTTGCCGTTAGGATCAGTTCCTTTATCCCACAGGATTTAGCAACTTGCACCCATTGATCCACATCAAGTTCGGTTGGATTGAATAATTGTTCATCTTCATCGCCATATCCCCACTCTTTATTCGTGAATGTATTGATCGAAAAATGAATAAACCCGACCATCTCCATCTGTTGATATAAAATCTGCTGAGTTGATGGAACAACTTTATTCGAACTGATATCAGGCGGCTTTTTATTAGTCGAACAAGCACTTATTAAGGTAAGTGCAAAAAAGAGTGCAAATATTCTGAATATTGTCATTCTATCTATTTTTCGACTGTCAATTTAAAAGAATGCTTATTTAAAGATAAGCTTCATGTCTTTTTCTTTACCTTTTAGCCACCATTCATTCGGTATTACGCTCCAGTTGCCCGAAGCTTTAGGTGAGACAATTTTTTCCTTTTCAATCCATTTCATCAAATAGTAACGAAGATCCTTAGGCGTTGAATTGATAATTCTTCCGGTAATTGCATTCGCTGGAATTTTTGCACCAACCGTTAAATGGCCACCACCACCGTTGCCCCGATATGAATTTAAAGCTACGGTATAATTCTTTTTTAAATCAAAGGGTTTCCCATCAGACATTGACGAGATGACTATTTTTTCACCTGCCAGTTTTGTAAGGTCAACTGTATAATTGATTCCGGCTGCGGACGAATAATTATAATAACTTACGGCTAATTGAGGATTTCCGTGAGAGAGCGTAATTTCCCCATGCTCATCCCGCTTAAATTTAAGTAAATGATCATCAGAATTATCCATTTGATTAAACCATTGTCCATATGAATATTCGAGATAATCCTTTATTTCTTGTCCGCTCATTTTCATGGTGTATAAAAGATTTTCGAATTTGTACAAATTAAACATATCGCTTACATAAATTTCCCCTTTTTTAATCTCGGCATTAAATGATAGTGGGGCCGCGAAGGATACATCAGCTTTAGTTAAATCAAGTTGAATGTGTTGAATAAGATCAACAAAAGGAGAGTCACCAAACATGGATTCGCGTGTTGAAATTGTTTCTGTAAATGTACCGATCGGTTTTGCTACATAAGCTTTTACTTCTTCGATTTCGGGGGCAAATTGATTCATAAAAGCTTCATCGGGTTTAAAATCCTTAATTTGAATTACATTCCCGGTAGTTTCTTTTTCCCATTTACCGGATTCTTTGTTTTTATTTAAAATAATGGTGGCTTCGGTTGCTGTTCTGGCTGCACTAAGTGTTCCAAGTATCAAAACATCTTTTCCTTCAGAGTTTTTCACCCAATTATTCCAACTATTATGATCATGTCCCACGAAAACCACATCAAATCCGGGCACCTGTTCGGCAACCAGCTGAGCCGCATTTTCATTTCGATCCATATCAGCCGTTTGACCATTATAATTCGCATCTATTCCGGCATGAAAAAGACCAATTAACACATCGGGATGCTCTGTTTCATTAATTATTTTGACCCATTTGTTGGCACTTAAAATCATATCCTGGAAATCGATTCCACTCCAAATTTTTTCAGGAAGCCACATCGGAATTCCCGGGGTTATCAAACCAAGAATCGCGATTTTTATTCCCTCTCGGTTGACGATTGTATAGGGTTTGAAATAGGGGCGATTTGTTTCTGTGTTCACTGCATTAGCTGCCATCCATGGAAACTTAAATTCTTTTACCAATTTATCATATACCGGATGCCCGGCTTCTATGTCATGATTACCAACAGTGGCCGCATCATAATTCATATAATTCATGACCCGGGCACAGATGTGTTCGGCTTCTGTTTTTTCAAAATTTGAATAATATACTAATGGCTGACCCTGCAAAATATCGCCGTTATCCAGCAAAATGACAGATTGGCTCTTATCTGCTCTTTGTTCTTGCACGTAAGTATAAACCTGTGCAAGGGAAGTAGAGGTGGGCTTATTGTTGATAAAATCCCATGGAAAAAGTGCGCCATGAACATCACTGGTTTCAATCAGTTTAAGTTTTATGGTTTGAGCTTGAAGTGGAAGAAGTGTGGTGAATAAAAATAAAACCACTAAAAGAATGCGGGAATTTATAGAATTGTTTTTCATGTTTGTTGTGATAGCGTTTGAATTCAATTGAGCGTAAATTTAATAAAAAAGTGACAGGCATTGAGTGTATCGGCAAGGATGGAAATATTATTTGATGCAAAAATGATGATAACTTCAAGTGATGCAGTAGATATAAATAACTTCAATAAAATAACGAATGTCTCACGTAAAGTAAAGTTTAACAAAATGCCAGCCACGAGCTTTTATCTTTATATTCCTCGATTGGTGAGATTGTGGTTTTGAATTTATAAGAACTCACCAACATTGAAATTTCATGTTTGATGCTTTCCAGGCTATCACCGATTAAATCGGACCGGAAGCCTTTTGCTCCCAAGATTGCCACATGATTTGCAGAAATTACACGACTGATAATTTTACCCAGGTCAACAATTTTTCGCTGCTGTAAGTTGATGTCGACTTTAAAATCCAACAAGGATTTAAAGTAATCGGCAATGTTTTCTGTAAGATGGTAATTTTTTAAAAATTCAGAAAGATTAGCTATTTTATTTCGCCCCATCAGTTTGATTACCATTTCCGAAATCTGGGTATAAAGCATTTCGTTTGAGCCTTCAAAAATTTGAAAAGGCCTGGAATCCATTATACCCCTTGAACCCACACTCTCGGTTTTATAACCATTTGCTCCCTTAAGTTGGGTCAGTGTTTGAGCTGATTCCTGCATCAAATCGGTAATGTAAGCTTTCATGCTGTTGGCTTCTACGGCCGAATCGGCCAGATTATTTTCAATACCGCTAAAACCTGCACTTCGCGAGCACATTGCTGAACTAACTGTATAAGCACTTTGAATACGCGAAACCTGATGTTTCACCTGATCCAGTGACATTAAAGATTTTCCTCCGACAAATCGCGAAGTAGTCTGATCAATAGCCTCATCTAGCATCCTGCGGATGAAACCCATCCCCATGCCCGGGAATTGGAAACGACTCCGGTGCAATAAATCCATCATCAGTTTAAGTCCGGTAGTTTCAGGTTTAAGTTTGAATTGTTCAGGCACATGTATGTCGATGATATTTTTTCCATATGGAATAGGGTAGAGTCCTATATTGTTATAATACTCAGCAACCTGAATTACTTGGTTGGGCTGTTGTTCGTCGCATATAAAGAAATCAATATCACGTGCCAGATCCCCATTATTAAATTTCTGACGTGAGGTCATGAGCCAGTAATCGGCCATTCCCGTTAAGCCTTGCCAATGCTTGGTGCCTTGTATATGATAATTCGGACCTTTTTTGACATTGGTAGTTTTCATGTTTAGTGCATCGCTTCCATGATCTGGTTCAGTAATCATGAGCCCGCCCATATTTTGCTGGGTCATGAATCGATTAAAGATATCTTTTTTAATCGACTCATCTGCATATTTTGCCACGGGTTCGAGAAACAAGCCGATGTTAATTCCAAACGCCAAAGACAATGGAAGGGATTCATAAGAAGCGGCATCCAAAACACCCAGGCATTCTTTAACTTTAACACCTCTTCCACCATACACTGTTGGGATTGCCACAGAAAATGGATTCGCGGCCATAATCTTTTTTAAAACTAAATCAGGGAAGCCTCGTTTTTGGACAAATTCTTCGATGTTATCAATTTCGTAAAATGCACTTTTAAATGTTTGTTTTAAGGAGTTCAAGAAGCTCGTAAAAGATACTTGATTGGTCATGACAGCAATGCTCATTTCAGTTTATTTAGCAGTATGGCAAATTTAGTGTTTGTTTCTAAGCTATTCTTATTTAGAATAAATAAAAACAAAGATAGTTATAATTAAATCGAAACAAATAAATTGATTTAATCTTAAAATTCCTCGATGCTTGCATCGGGGTTTCCAAATTTTCTCCCCTACTTATAGGGGACCTGCCTTGCCGCAGGCAGGGATGCCGAAGGCAGAGGGGTTAATAAAAGAAAATTCGATTTTCAGTTTGTTAAAATAAAGTTGGCAAAACACTCTATGGCTTGCTACTGGGATTGTCAACTTTAAGAATTTTTTTTATTACTCAAATGGTAACTAATCAGTTTACAGCAAGTCAAGAAAATTAAGGTATTTGATTGATATCTTTCTTTGCTTTGTGTCTCTTTGAGCTACTTTGGGTAACTTTGTGCAATAGCTGTGTCACGAAGAACCACAAAGAAGACACTAAGAATCACTAAGAAGATATCTTCACAACCGCTAATTCTTGACACTGATTAGTTACCTCAGATGAATATTTGTTGATATATCATTTAAATCAAGATCCGCGTGATAAAACCAGATTCTCAAACTCCATTTCTATGTTGACTCAATTAAATGCAAGGATGGGTCAGCCGAAATACAGTTTTTATATCTTTGTAAACCTTTACACATCATAACAGGATATAACAGGATGAAGTCATTATTGATATTCAACAAACAGCTATTGAAATATTTCATATACTGGATAGCGATATTCTGGCTGGCTAAAATCCTGTTCATACTATACAATTTTGATCAATCGAAACACTTGTCATTTGGCGAAATAGTTGGGATATTTGGATACGGATTAATAATGGATGTATCAACGGCCTGTTATCTTTTGATAATTCCGGGGCTGTTGGTCGTATTCCGAACAATAATATCCTCAAGGTTCCTCAATCGATTTATGTGGTTTTACACTTTATTGTTTCTTTTCATCACTGCTATGCTTATCGTTCCGGATCTAGGGCTGTATCCGCACTGGGGCACCCGTGTTAATGTGACCATTTTCAATTACCTCAAAGATTCCGTTGCCTTGCAGTCATCGTTAACCCTTTCGATTGTATTATTGGGATTGTTTATTATAGCCGGGTTTATAGCCGGTTTTCTTTTCCTGTATCGAAAGATGTTTACATCCGGCTTATTCCCGGAGGGCAAAATAAACCTGACTGCTGCTTTGATTCAATTATTTCTGGTAGCAAGTTTAATTATCCCAATGCGTGGAGGGCTGGACACATCACCTTTGAACTTGAGTTCGGTGGCTTTTAGTTCGAAATTATACGTCAATCAGGCTGCAACTAACTTTTTATGGAATTTTGCCAAATCTGTTGAGAAGAGAGATCGGCTTTCTAATCCATGTATTTATATGTCAGAGGAAGAAAGTATCCGGTTTTTTGAAGAGTTTGTAAAAAACGACACCGTTATTACCAGACCGCAACTAATCAGACTTGATCCTGAAAAACAACCCAATGTCATCCTGATAATTCTGGAGAGTTTCTCGAATAAAGTAATCGCTCCTTTAGGTGGATTGCAGGATATTACACCAACCCTGAATTCTCTGTGTAATACAAGTATCGTATTCACAAATTTTTATGCTGCGGGCAACCGTTCCGATCGTGGTATTTCTGCTCTTCTTGGGGGCTACCCATCATTGCTGACTACTTCTATCATGGTTTATCCCGAAAAATCACAAAGCTTGACTTTGCTTCCGGAATATTTCAATAGAAAAAACTACCGCACATCTTTCTATTATGGAGGTGATATAAATTTTTACAATCTAAAAACCTTCGTACTGCAGGGGAAATACGGAAAATTAACCACTAAATCTGATTTTCCGGCCGAATTGGGAAGAATGTCGAAATGGGGAGTTCCTGATAGCTTTGTTTTTGAACGAGCCCTGGAAGACCTGAAGAGCGAGCAGGAACCTTTCATGAAAACCATTTATACCATTAGCAGTCATCCGCCTTATGATGTACCGTACTCGAAATTCACAGGGATTTCAAACAATGAAAAATATCTGAATTCAGTGGCCTATACCGACAGTTGTTTGGGGGTATTTATCGATGAATTCAGGAAATCACCGCACTGGAAAAATACTTTGTTCATTGTAACATCCGATCACGGAAGTTTGGTGCCTGGACCAACGAATATAACAGAACCTGCATCACACCTGATTCCATTAATCTGGACCGGAGGAGTGGTTGATTCGTTGCAAAAAATTGAAACGATCTGCCAGCAAACCGATTTTGGAACAACCCTGATTCATCAACTTGGCTGGGAAACAGATTCAGCAAAGTTTTCGAACGATTTCTTTATATCTAATCCACATGCCTTTTATATACTTGATACAGGCTGGGGTTATGTAACCTCCGAAGGGAATTACTATTTTGATCAGGGGATCCGTAATTTTGTTTTGAATCCGGCAAATGATGGGAAACCTTTTGATCCGAATTTTCCCAAGGCATTCATGCAGGTATTACACGACGATTTCAGCAACAAGTAGTATTATTTAACCCAATATTATAGACTTAAAACCTCATCATTTATTAAACCATACAAACAATGAAAAAACTTAGCTTAATTCTTATTCTGACAATCACGACTCAATTTTTATGGTCTCAAAAAACCATAGAATTGAAAAAGTGGATGATTACCAATCCCCAACAAATAACTATGCCCGCTTTTGCAGAAGTAAAAAGTGTGGATGGTAAAACTTTCAAAGTAGCAGATTTGCTTAACAAAACCCAAATTGACTTTACGAACAAATCTTTAAGCTGGACAAATATCGAAATTGCTGCCGACAGTATCGTTTTGAACCAGAAGGCAGAGAATGATTTACTTGTTCTCCAAAGCTATTTATTTGTCGATCGATGGATGAAAGGATCGTTAAACCTTAGTTTGAACGCTGCTTACGAACTTTATCTGGATAATGAACTGATCAAAACAAGTAGCAGTTCAGATTTAAGAAGTAATAAGATCGAACTTGAACTGCAAACTGGAAATCATCAGATCAGGCTAAAGGCCCTGGCTTCGAAAGAGGTTATGAAGCTTGTTGCTAATTTTGAATATTCCGAAGGAGTTGCAAGTACGAGTTTAAATTCCGAAAGACTCTATAATATCAATGATGTTTTGGAAGCAAAAACAGTTTCTTCTGCTAAAATTTCCCCATCGGGCAAATATGTCTTGATTCGTTATTCGGAAGTTGCGCATGGAAGTGGGAAGAGTAAAAGCTATTCAGAAATTTATGATCTTGAAAACCAAAAAAACATCACAACTATAAGGAATAAGGATATTGCGAATGTAAGCTGGTTGCCTCGAACAGATCGATTAAGTTATACGGTTAATTTTGATGAAAAATCAGAACTGTTTGTTTATGACATTGCCAGTTCGGAGGAAACCTCCATCGCGAAAGACATCACGAATATTTCGGGTTTTACCTGGTCGCCAACCGAAGATTTTATTATTTATTCGGATAATATCTCTGCAGAAAAACCGGGCGATTTAAAGCGAGTTTTTGGATCAGATGATCGATTGCCCTATTACAGGAATCGTTCATTCTTGCATAAAATTGACATAAAAACAGGAAATGTCACCCAATTAACTGCAGGGAATTTTTCTGCTTATTTACACGATATCAAAGCTGATGGTTCAAAAATTCTGTTCTCGACCTCCCGAATGGATTATAATGAAGTTCCTTTCTCAAAGCAAACTCTTTATGAAATGGATATGAAAACCATGAATTTAACTACGATTTGGGAAAACAAACTTTATGGTGGGAACTGCACTTATTCTCCTGATGGATCAAAATTATTGGTACTGGGAGCTCCGGAATGTTTTGGAAATATTGGGGTAAATGTGAGTGAAGGAAGAATCCCAAACAGTTACGATGGGCAATTATACCTTTATGATTTGCAAACAAAGAGCGTAGAACCGATTACGAAAAATTTTGATCCGGCAATCAATTCGGCTTATTGGAACAATGCCAATGAAATATATTTAGATGTAGCCGAAAAAGACTATCAAAATTTGTATAAATACGATCTGAAAACAAAAACATTTACGCAGATTCCGTTATCGGTTGAGGTATTGGGCAATATTGATATTGCTTACAGTAAACCAGTGGCAGTATATACAGGAACCAGTATTTCAACTCCCAATAAACTTTACGCATTAGATTTAAAGAAGGGTAAGAGCACTTTGTTGTCTGATCCTTCAAAAGAACGCTTTGCAGAGGTGAAATATGGCAAAACCGAAGATTGGAATTTTGTAAATAAAAGCGGAACAACCATTTATGGCCGGGTTTATTATCCGCCAAACTACGACCAAAATAAAAAATACCCTGTGATTGTTAATTATTATGGTGGAACTTCTCCTGTTGAACGTTCATTCGGTGGGCGTTATCCTTTGAATAACTGGGCAGCTAACGGTTATATTGTTTATCTGTTGCAACCCAGTGGAGCTACAGGTTTCGGACAGGATTTTTCAGCCTTACATGTAAATGGATGGGGTTTTGATGCCATCGATGATATTATTGACGGAACGAAAGCATTCCTGAAATCACATCCATCAGCTGATGCTTCCAATGTAGGTTGTATTGGAGCTTCTTATGGTGGTTATACAACCATGTTGCTACAAACCAGAACCGATATTTTTAAAACTGCCATTTCGCATGCCGGAATCAGTTCTATTACCAGTTACTGGGGCGAAGGTTATTGGGGATATTCATACAGTGCAGGGGCCACAAAAAACAGTTATCCCTGGAACCGTAAGGATATTTATGTGGGAAACAGTCCGCTATATAATGCGGATAAATTCCGGAATTCGATACTCTTACTGCATGGAAACAGTGATACCAATGTGCCAGTTGGCGAAAGTTTGCAATTTTATGCAGCCTTAAATGTGTTGGGAAAGGATGTTGAAATGGTTTTAGTTGATGGTCAGGACCACCATATTTTGGATTACAAAAAACGCATCAAATGGCATTATACCATCATTTCGTGGTTTGATAAAAAGTTGAAGAATCAACCGGAACAATGGAACAATTTATATCCGGAGAAGAATTTGTAAACTGGAAAATGATGTATAAAAGTGGATGTTTGAGAAGACTTAATAGCTGGTCAGATTGAGCTGAACATTGAGCGAAGTCGAAATGTGTCGAAATCTTGTTTCGATTGGTAACCATACATCTCGACTCGTTTCGACAACGCTCAACGAACGTCTCGATGTGACAAGTTCCAAATCAATCTGTCTTTTCAGACATCCATTTTTTAAGCACATTTATATTTTTATTTCTTTAATAAATCACGGATTTCGGTCAGTAGTACTTCTTCTTTGGTAGGTGCCGGAGGTATTGTCGGTGCTTCTGCTGCTTTCTTCTCCATTTTCTCTTTCATCTTGTTATAAACCTTAACAAGTAAGAAAATGGCAAATGAAACAATCAGAAAAGTGATTATTGTATTAATGAAAACGCCATAATAAATTGCTACCTCTGCAATGCTGTCACCGGCACCTTTAACCGATTCGGCCACCCCCGGTTGAATAACAATTTTAAAGGCTGAAAAATCAATTCCTCCTAACAATATCCCAATAGGGGGCATCAGGATATCGTTAACCAACGACTTAACAATTGCGCCGAAATAGGTAGCCATGATCAAACCAACGGCTATCTCGATCACGTTGCCTTTACTGATAAATTTTTTGAATTCGTCCATGTTTTTAATTATTTGGTGAATAATATAGAACGAATATAATTAAATAATTGATTTAATAAATAGTTTGGGTTGAACCGATTCTGAAAATACTTCAGCTATTTGTTTCCATAAAGCATGAATCTTAAAGGTACCCAAATTTATCAGCAAGAAAGGTTAATAATAAGGAGAGAGAAAATGCTATCGTAGGTGAGATAATCCACATCAGAAAGAACCTTTTTACCTGTGTTTTTCTAAAAATATTCTTTGTGCCTAACTTAGCCACCCCAATGCCTAATATTGCTGCAACATTTACCTGAACTAAAGATGAAGGAATGCCATTTACAATTGAGGCAAGTAGTAATAAACTGGCTGAAACAAAGGCAATGATAACCGCTTCAAATTTACCAAAAAGCACAATTTCTTTTCCGGTATTTTGTAAAATTTTGTTACCGAAAACAGAGCTTCCGATCCCAAAACTTGGGGCAACGATCAGAGTGGAAATAATCATGATCAATGTAAAATTTTTATCGATCGAGATGTTAAGTTCATTTGCTGTCATGGATGCGATCGGGCCGGCAGCATTGGCAACATTGTTTGCTCCAATTGCGAATGCAACATACAAGGACATGATTAAAATCAAGGCATCCCAAATGGGTTTCATGTTCTCATTTTGCGCCCTCGACATGGTTAAACCCCTTCTGCGCATGGGGCGATAAATGTATCTGCCTAAAAATAAACTGATAAAAAATGAAATAATGGGCAGGATGAACCATGCAGGGATTATTTCAAATAATAATTTCGCATTATTTAAACTGTTAAAGTAAATTGCCGGGGCTACGACAGCTAACACTGTAGACTGACTCGTAGATTGAGGTACTCCGGCTAAATTTGCAATTAAAAGAGAGATGGCAACAGAAAACAATATTATTGAAACAATTGTCATGGTCATCATCTCGGGTGCCAAAAGATCTTTTCCCATTGTGTTTGCGGTTTCCTTACCTGCAATAATGGCTCCTAAAAAAACCATGATCCCAAATAGACCGGGGATTAAACTTTTACGGATAATGTTTGCCCCATAAGCAGCTGAAAAGGAAGGTCCAGTTCCACTTCCACCCATGGTAATAGCCAAAAACATAGCAATAATGAAGGGAATTAAAAGATGGCTGAAAAGTGGAGAAATCATTTTGTCAATTATAGTATGAATAATCAATCAAAATATTTTGATTGATTATTCATACTAAATTAAGATAAAAAATGAATGAGACTTTAGAGCCGGGAAAAAATAAATTTGGCAAATATTATTCTGTAGTATTACTAATTCCCCATGGATATTGTTTTCTGACCACACTATAGGATCCGCTAATATTAGATGTCAGATCCAATTCAAAAATTAATGGTGCCAGATTTGTTGCATAAGGTTCTATGAATTTAATCTGATATTTTTTGGTTTTAACGCCATCTATTTCGATTTCTAAATCATATAAACAATCACAATGACACTGAGCAGCTTCCTCATATTCCTGAATGATAATGGTATCAGCATTCAATCTAAAAACACAGGTTAAAATTCCAGGACAACAATTGAAACCAGCATTGATATGTTTAAGCATTAGTTTATTGTTGGATGCGCTGTAATTATACTCGACACTTGATATACTATCCGGTGTGCTTGAAGTCAAGTAGTTCGATTTTAAACTTTTACATTCGGAATTGGAAATAAGCCTTCCTGAAATGATTTGATCCTCGTCTGACGCTTTTTTTTCACATGCAGCAATAAAAAACAGGGTAATTAATCCGGCAATTATTAAATAGGATGACTTTTGCATTGTAATGATAAATTGGTTAATAATATATCATAGATGTAAAATTACAACATATGGTTGCGTTGCATATGTGTTTCGGCAAAAATTTAATTAAACCGGAAAGATCAATATACTTCTTTACCTTAATCTCAGCCTTAAGCCGTGATTTCTGTGCGTGTGATCTTAGCCACTAAATCAGAAGTTGGATCGGGACATCTTACATATTCGGTTGTAATCCCATCCTGATTAATCAGTTTTTCGTAGGGTGTCCCTTCGTATTTCCAGGTAAGGGTTACATCGTTTTCCAACAATCTTAAAAAATCGTTCAAACTCGAGCGAAGCCAGGGGCAAATTTTACCAAAATCGGCCGGATATTCAAATTTGTCGCCCTTTTTATGGCACCAGGTATCTTCCCGGGCTTCATAAATTTCGATTTCGATTTTAAATCGTTTTCGTTTTTTAGGTTGATCCTGTTCCTGAGCAATAGCACTATTGACAAGAAATGGAGCCGCTGTGAGGCCAATCATCCCACAACCGGCTTTTTTAATAAAATCGGTACGGTCCATATTTGTGGTTTTTTTACGGGTTAATATAGGTAAGTGGTGAAAATCGTGAATGGAAACATATGGATGAATGGTTCTACATTCCCATATACTTAAAAGCTTCGTAAACCATAAAGGCCGGCCAAACTATTGCTTTAAGGAAACCAAGCACACCCATCCAAAAACCAGCGGCAGTTGAAATGAAATAAATGGCAGCACCGATAAATCCCAGTCCGTAAACAGCTCCGGAGGAAGCATTGTTGTGAATTTCTTTTTTCATACGATTGTTTTATTTAGGTTTAAAAAGGAATCTAAGATAATTAATTTTTTAAACATTTGGGTGTTTCAATGGCCGGTAAAATTGTTTGGATTTCAGCTCAGTTCTTTGTTAGGCAACGTATATTTATTTATCAAATTGACCTCCTTTTCTTTGGTAGATTTCAAATAAATATTTCGAAACCAATGTCTCAATTGAAATGAATTCCTTGTGAAGTTTTTCAAAGTCAATTTCTCTTTCAGGTTTCTTTGGATCGAGAATTTTACCTTTAGATTCTTGTGTCAAAGTTTCTCCAGCATCAAATATCTCCTGATTACAATGAGCAAAGTAATTTCTAATATTCATTAATCTATTCAGATGACTTTCCATTTTCGGATCAAAGTCATTGACAATTTTTAATAAAACTCTTCTTTTTAAAGCGAAACTACAATATTCGTCATACAAAAAATCAAGTAAGAATTTCATGTCTACACGATTAAAGTAATGTTGTGAAATTATTGAATTTATTATCCATTCAATATTGATCGCTTTCTCTATTACTTCAGATCTGTACATTGAAGTATTGGTATCTGTCATAGTTTTATTTATGTTGCCTAACTATTATATATATTCATGTTTACAGAACAATACATCCCGTATTCGCATGTATCATTCATGTTTCGTATAATTTTATTTATAAAATTTTTAATCATTCATCATGATTTAAATTTTTAAACGGGGAGAAAGTCAAATATATAAAAAATTATGATGCCTTTATTAAATGGTTTTTGATTAATGTAAGGTGATCGGTAGGAAAGTTATTTGAGTAAATTATCATTGAGACTTCTCAAAAATATAAATGGGAGAAGTCAAAAGCAGAAATGGGAGAAGTCAAAAGTAGAAATGGGAGAAGTCAAAAGTTGAGATGGGAGAAGTCAAAAGTTAAGAAGGGAGAAGTATCAATTTAAATACCACTTATATACCTGTGTAACAGGAATTTCAGGCAAATGACAATAATTCTATTTTATACTGAGGTTTTCTCCCTCTTTAATCCGCTTGTAATGACAAAACAGTAAATCCCCATTTTCTTCATTGCGAAGGTGCATGCCGTTTCCTTCACAGTATTTAAAAAATTCACAATCGGCGCATTCACCGGTCCTTGTCCAGCTTCGATCCCTGAATTTGGCGTATTTGTTTTCCCAGGTATCTTTAAAGCTATCTTGATAGATATTCCCCTGAATAAAATTGGCCCTTAAATTCGGGCAGGCTGAAATGGAACCATCGATAAGTACGGAAGCAATATTGATACCGGCCCTGCAAAAGAACAGACTATCCCTGACTTCGGCCTCATAAGCACCTAAAAATCCTTCACAGCCATAATTAAGCTTAATGTCTCCCTTTTTACGTTCGGCTGCCATGAAATCGAAAAGTTGCTTAAACTGAACCGGATTTAATTGCAATTCTTCATATTCTTTAGCTCTTCCGATAGGAAAAACGGTAAATATGCGCCACTCTTTTAACCCTTTTGAAAGGAGCAGTTCTTTTATTTTTCCCAGTTCATGAAAGTTTTTTTGATTTACACAGGTCACCACATCGAATCTCAGGTCGGGGATTTTTGCCAGGAGCCCGATTGCATTGACTGCTTTTTCAAAACTATGTGGATTGCCCCTCAGCCAATTATGCGATTCTTCCAGGCCATCCAGACTGATGGTAACCGACCTTAGCCCTGCTTCCAGTAAAGAGTTGATCCGGCCCGGTGTAAGATGAAGCCCGTTTGAAACCATCCCCCAGGGAAAACCCCGGTCGTATAATTGTTTCCCGCAAACTTCCAGGTCTTTTCGCAAAAGTGGTTCACCTCCGGTAAAAACGATCATGGTATTGTTCGGTTCAACGATGCTTTTAATGTCATCAATGGCTCCGATAAAATCTTTAATGGGCATGTCTTTAACCATCGCATCTTTGGTGCAATCGCTGCCACAATGCAAACAGTTGAGGTTGCACCTAAGCGTGCATTCCCAAAAAATATAACTCAGTTGATGGGTTTTTTTTGCATTGTTCCGGTACTTTTTGAAAAGTTCCAGTGCGATTTTTTTACGCAGTGAGAGTTTTAAACTCATTATTCTTCTTTCAGTTTGATGTTCATTTCTTTGGAAGTTTCGCCTTTATACCAACTTTCTCCTCCTTCAAATACGGGGTTAATGAATTTAACGGTTGTGTCTTTTGCCTGATAGCTTCCATGAGCACTACCGTCAATATCTTTAAATTCTAAGGTATAATTATGATCACTTGGAAAATCGGCAATACGTACTTCATAATTCCCGTAATAATCAGAAATGACCGTATCCGGCAATGGATAGATTTGTTCAGATTTCATAATAACCCTAATTGCGGGTATATTAATGCCATTTTCAGAAGTAACCTTTCCGTAAACTTTAAAAGTTGCGTGTGGACTTCCATATTCAATTCCTGGTGAAATCTTGAATTTAGTACAAGATGCTCCAAATCCTAAAATGGATAAAAGAAATGCAATAAATAAATTGTATTTCTTTAGGGTAAATTGTTTCATTTTAATGCATTAATTAGGTTTATAGGTTGTTAAACTGCCTGTACAATATATTATTCTCCTTCTTTTTTTAGCTTGATGTTTACTTCTTTAGATGCCTCACCTACATACCATGCACCTCCATTCTCAAACTTCGGATCAACAAACTTAATGATTGTATCTTTGGTTTGATAGGATTTTAAAGCTAACCCATCTGTATCCTCAAATTTTAAATTATAATCCATTTTGCCTCTATCATCCATAAGTCTCACCTGATAATTACCATAATAATCTGCAATGCTTGTATCTGAATTTGTATAGGTGGCAAAGCTTGTGTCAGAAATTGGATAGGAATAATCAGCCGACATAATAACCCTGATGGCTGGTATTCTCACCCCATCTTCTGAAGTGACCTTACCATAAATCCTGAATCCTGCACTTGGAGTTCCGTAACCAGGACTGACCTCTTCTTTTGAGCAGGCAGTTCCGAATCCTAAAATGGTCAAAAGAAATGCAATAAATAAATTGTATTGCTTCTGGGTAAACTGTTTCATTTTAATTCATGATTAGATTAACTGGTAATAGAATTGTTTATATAATCTATAATTCTCCTTCTTTTTTTAGCTCGATATTCACTTCTTTAGATGCTTCACCTACAAACCAACCATCTCCATTTTCAAACTGAGGATCAACAAATTTAATAATTGTGTCTTTGGCCTGATAGGATTTTAAAGCGATCCCATCTATATCTTTAAAACTTAAATTAAAATCCATTGTTCCTCTGTAATCAGTAAGCCTCACCTGGTAATTACCGTAAAAATCTGCATAGCACGTATCTGAATTTGTATAGGTGGCAAAGCTAGTGTCAGAAACAGGATAGGTATAACCAGCCAACATAACAACTCTTATTGCTGGTATTCTCTCCCCATCTTCTGAGGTGACTTTGCCATAAATCTTAAATCCTGCACTTGGCGTTCCATAAGCAACTCTGACTTCTCCTTTTGAGCAAGCTGTTCCAAACCCTAAAATTGAAAGCAGGAAGGCAATAATTATATTATGCGTTTTGATCAATTTTAGTTTCATGGTAATTATGTTTATTCAATGATTCATTTTGTGGTGAAAAGGTTGCTTCCAATTTTATTTTTCCGGTATTCGATTTTCACACTATTGATTTTTGCATAAACGATTCTTTCTACATTCTTAAAATCTTTTCCATTGTTTTACCTTTTGCCAACTCGTCTATCAACTTGTCTAAATATCTGATCTTCTGCATGAGTTTGTCTTCGATTTCTTCCACACGATATCCGCATATGACTCCCGTAATTTTTGAAACATTGGGATTTATTTGTGGTGCCTCTGCAAAAAAAGATTCAAAGTCGGTTTTATTATCGATTTGTTGCTGCAACATTTTTTGATTATACCCTGTTAACCAACAAATGATGGTATCTACTTCTTCCTTGCTACGGCTCTTCTTCACTGCTTTTTGAATATAATGAGGATAGACACTTGCAAATGGCATTTTAAATATTTTTGAGTTATCCATATTTCTTAAATATTGTTACACATTTACCATTTAGCCGGTACTTATTTGTAAAGAATTTGGTAAAGTTAACCCCAATTTCTGCTTTGAGCTATCTTCCCGTTTTTTCATAATTTCGGATGCTGTGTTTCCCAGTGCCTAAATTTCATTGCAACATGCGATTTTATGCGATAACCAACTGATATTATGGCATCGAGATTATAAAACACCTGTATCCGCTGTATTTCTCTTTACCGATGTGCTGCCCCTATCGGGGCAATGCACGTTGATTTTCATTTACTCAATCTCAATTTTATCAATTTCTTTCATTCTTACAATAAATCCAATTTCTAAATTATTTTTGCTAAAAAGCCATCATTATTTAGGATTTAAAACTGTTTTGGTTACAGCTACTTCTTTTATTTTATCCAACGAATAATAAACCGGAAAGTACTGATCCCTGGCCCATGGTTCAAATAAATTACTGTAAAAAGGACTGTCAGGATTGCCCGATTGGCCCGGCCCATTTGTTCCAACAGCTGCATCCCAATCTCCTGTATTTACGATTAAACGGAAAGAGGCACCGCTACTTTGTCGGTTGCCACCACCCGTAGAGCCTGTGGTATAGGCGTTTCCTCCCCTGGGTAGCGGACCAAGGTTCAGTTTCAGCTTAAGTTCATCGTTTACCAATCCTCCCAAAGGATGAACCATGTAGGTATGTTTGTACTTTTCCTGACCGTATTGCCAACTGTTCATATCATCACCAAGCATTTTTTCGAGTGATTCAACTGCATTATTGAAAGCTTCTGTTAAAAATTGATCTCTGCCTGATATCGGTTTCGGACCGAATTTGATATCGGGATTCATTAACCAGTCAATAATTTTTGTGAGTTGGATGCCTGAAATGACATCCTTTCCATCTTCAGGGATAAATTTGTCATGGGCGAGTGATTTAATCTTGTTTTCCCAAGCCACATATATACCGGCTGCAATCGACTGCGGTTCGAGTTTGTAATCCCAGTTTGTCAAAAAATCCCTGGCTTCAGATGATGTGCCTGTCATTGAAAGATTGGCAAGTAAAGGAATTAATGTTCTGGCAGGAATTGATAAGTAATCGACCTGCAATGCTTTCATATCTTCCATATCAAATTTTTTCCCCGATCCAAGTACTTCATTTGAACGATCTCCCCGGTAAGGATCTGACCAGGAGAACCCTATGGCATCCCAATTTTCATAATCATCAGGAACAACATATTGATTTGAAGTCGCAAAGAAACCTTTCTCCGGGTTCAACAAATGCGGTTTTTCTATGATAGGCAAATAACCGTCCCACTCATAACTGCCATCTCCCGGAACTGGCACCAGACCACTGAAATTTCTTCGAACAGGCGCAATTCCAACGGATTGCCAGCCAATATTCCCTTTCGGATCGGCCCAGATCATGTTTTCGCCCGGGATATGGCTATAATTGCATGCAGCACGAAATTCTTCCCAGCTCTTTGCCTGATTCATTCGCAGAGATGCCAGATATGGCGCACCACCCGGTTCCAGCCATGCACATCTGATAGCGTAGGCTTTGTGGTTTAAAGAATCAATATAAGTAACCGGGCCGTGCCTTGTGTACAATAATTCAACCTTAACATCATTCTTTCCTTTTATTTTTATGTTTTCATTAATTGAGGTCATTTCCTCCCATGAGCCTTTGTAGCTATATTGTTTCAGGTTTGCAGGGTTCAGATCATAAACATAGAGGTCTTCACCATCCGTACTGAAAATTGTTAAGCCCCATGCCCCATATTCATTATGTCCGATTGAGATACCCGGAATTTCGGGTTCCCCTCCGCCGATGACATTCCAACCGGGAGCTACCAAATGGGTCATATACCGAAGTGAAGGAACAGCAATGGTGCGATGAGGGTCATTGGCCATATAAGTGTTACCATCTTCCATCAGGGCACCACTCACTACCCAATTATTGCTCCCGATCGACAAGGGATCTTCTTTTGGATCGTCAGTTAACGCAAATGCCATTTCTTCTGAAGAATTTAAATAGGCCGAATCAATATCCTCAGACCTAAAGCGTAAGGTTCGGCGGTAGGCATTGTAAAGCTCCAATATATTGTCTGTTAATAATTCCTTATTGATCTTCGGATCAAGGTCGATGATCGGATTCTTGGGATGAAACCAATACAGGTCTTTTACACGTTCTGATCCTAATTTGGCAACGGCCTGTCCAATTTGCAGTTCAGAACCAATGTTGCCAAGTAGTCCCTGGTGCCTTGAGATTATAACTTCGGGTGTCCATTTTTCGGGAAGGATATTCAGCATTTTAAACTCGATGGGAAGTTGTTCCGGATTAGCTCTTATTTCATCTATGTAGGCATTTACACCATCAGCATAGGCAGTTATAATATCTACCCCATCCGGATGATAATGGTTCATTTCCTCATTCATATCTCCCCTGAATTTAAAAAGCCGTGTGCCGATATCCCTTTTTAACTCACGTTCTCCCAAAATTTCTGCCACAGTTCCTGTAGCCTGCCGTCTCCAGACTTCAAATTGGAAAAGCCGGTCTTCGGCAGCAGCATATCCCTGGGCAAAAAAGAGGTCGTGCTGGTTTTTGGCATAAATGTGATTGATCCCCCATTGATCCCTCAGGATTTCAACCGGTTCAAATAAACCCATCACATCCTTCTTAGTTGTGGAAGAGTTGCAGGAAGCAAGAATGATTAAAACTGACAAGAATAGAAATTTTCTCATGGTCTAAATATTAGGTGGTTCGATGATATTATTTATCGAATTTTTATTTTTCTTTGAATCGGCAATTAATGAAAAGGCCATAAACTGAACTTTATCCCTCCATTTAGGTTTATATATCACAGCCTTTGTTTGTTTATGTATATCCTAAATATTTCAATCATATCTCATGATTTAAACTTTTAAGCGGGGAGAATGAAAACAAAATATTTTCACAGTAAACTTAAGAAAAAAAGATGACACCCCAAACTGAGATGCCATCTTAATTATCAACCAAATTAATTTTGTGAATCTGTATGATAATAGAAACAAGGCAAAAGATACAAGACACAAGACTCAAGACAATTCAAGTTTCAAGTTTCGAGTTTCGAGTTTCGAGTTTCAAGTTTCAAGTTTCAAGTTTCGAGTTTCAAGTTTCAAGTTTCGAGTTTCGAGTTTCAAGTTTCAAGTAACAATTAAAAAGTAACCAGTAACCAGTAACCAGTAACCAGTAACTAGTAACTAGTAACAAGAAAAAGCTGTCTAGAATCTAACGTCTAATATCTAATATCTAATATCTATTCCTACTTAGAGTCTATTTCAATGCGTTTATTATCTTTTCCGCCATTCACCGATTCGGTATTAAACTCAATCCACCCGGCGGCACCATTGGTTTTTACCAGATAACGGATTCTAAGCGAATCTTCACCTCTCAATAAAAATTCCGTTTCTTTTGTCCCGGAGCTTTTGGCTTTTGCCGAACTGGTGTTGGTTGAAATTGTTGTATTTCCATCCGAGATTTCCAGCAACTCGATATTTCCGGAAGCATTAAAGAAAATCTTGTCCTTTACATAATCCCCCAGTTTTATCGTTCGGTCGGAAACCGTTGGATAAACCTTATCGTTTTTTACGATAACATCCACCCATAAAAGGTTATGAACCGCAGGGGTTACTTCAATACTTTCAATTTCAACCTTCGGAAATTGGCTTGCGCAATACATCACGAACTGGGCATTTTTTTCGGCTTCCATTTCGATGTAACGGGCAGGTGGGGTGCGTCCGATATGTTTTTTTAAACTACCACCCATCCATATTTCGCCCAGATCAGGATGATTGAATTGATAAGGATTGATCCAGCCTTCACCGTTCAATTCTATATCTACAAATTCAACGTACTCTTCGTCCGTAATTCGGCCATCATCGTTTTTATCGGCAGCAAATACAGGAGAACCCCACAGTTCGATGAGGTAAGCATAATTGCCCAGCATCTCGTATGAGCTGGCTTGTGCTTGTCCCTGACCTCCGGAAGGAGTGGGACGATAGTTTTTCAGGATGCGCGCTCCCATCTCGACAATCTTGGTTTGGGTTTCCATGTCGGTTTCATATCCTTTTTGAAACTGGTAATCGAAAGCCTGAGCATATTTATTCTCTTTACGGCGTTCGGCCAATTGTTGGTCGAGTCGGGTTTTTGCCTGTGCCACTTGTTCCGGAGTTCTGCTATCTCTGGCTTGTGGTGGTCTTGAAAACATGATCAACCTACCGGTATTATGAAAATGGAAACTGGCAAAAATATTGGGATGTGCCAGCTGAAATTCAAAAACATTGCGGGTTTCAGGTTCCGACATGGGATAAGGATTTCCGGCTTGTAAATTCCAATCGGAAGGAAAATTCCGGTTAGGATCAGGCCCGCCCAAATCATCTTCGTTGATGCTTCCATCGCCATCGTTATCAAAACCTTCGGAACCGATACGGTTAAATCGCATTACCTTTTCAGCTTTATCGGTTATCATTTCAAAACGGCGTCCATCGATTGAAAGTTTGAACATCCCATTCGGATCTTCTTTGTACATGGTGGTTAATTCACCATCACCGTCCACATCTTCTGTTTGGTCCTCATCGTACAAACCATCACCATCATTGTCTTCAGGGCGGTAAGTTTCGCGTGGGTTATTTTCGGTATTCGGGAACTCGACATACGATGCATTCGCGTCAACATTCAATCCGGGCAGGATATAAAAAGTGGTTCTATTCAACATTTCATAAACGTAGGGATCGTATTCGTAACGGGTAAGTAAATACCAGGCTGTATAAAGTGAGCACATGATCCCGTTTACTTCATTTCCGTGAATCGCACCATCAACCCACATGGCAGGTTTTTCGGTATCCTTTCCGGTTTTTTTGGCCGTGATGGTAAGTAAGTACTGATCTCTTCCCATTCTTGATTTCCCGATACTTTCGATGCTGGCCAGGTTTGGATATTTCTTTTGCATATCGTGCATGATCTTGGTCCAATCATTGTAGGAATAATAATGCTTCCAGCTCATTACAAAATCCAATTCGCCATGATAGCCACCGGGCTGTGTTTGTTTTTTTTCCTGTGCGTTAACGGTTAAACAAAGAGAGACTGTTAACAACATACTTGCGATAATATATTTTACTTGCATGATTTTTCCCTCCTTATTTAATGGTTAATGATTTTACTTGTGTACCGCCTTTTTGTGAACTCACTACGATTTGCAGCGGACTGTTGTCTTCAACGGCAATCAACCACTTTACTTCACGCGTGGAGCCCATTTCTTTCTTTTCAGGTGTTTCCCCTCTGGGTTCTTTTGGTGCTGGCATGCCAAAAAATCTTTGTTGTTGTGAATTATCTTGGGGAGGAATGGGTCTGTAACCCGGGATTTTAAGTTTCCCTTGAATTACACCCATTTTTTGATATGCATTTCCTTGTAAGAAAGTGACTTTATCCCGATCGCCAATCAGCCAAACAACATCTTCGCGGTTTAAAGGAAGCTGTTCTCCGTTGGCACGTTGTGTGGCAAGTTTACCAATATTTTCAATGGTTGCTGTTACTTCCACAATTTTATAATTTCCTTTCGATTTTCCTTTTTTAATATTGACCTTATTGTCTTTCATCATTGCCTCAGCTTCAGCAGCATTCGCAGAATAAAGTACTCTGGCGCTTGCCTCTTTGATAACTACTTTGGGCATGAGCTGTGCCCTGAACAATTCGAATTGCCAATGGGTTTCACATACATCGATCAATGGTTGTCCTGGGAATGCATTGTTACTGCCATACATCGGGATCCAGCCTCCAATTTCTCCTTCGCCCAATTCGGGGTGTTTGTATTTTTTCCATGGGATAAATAATTTTCCTCCGAACTTTTCGTCCTGGTATTTTAATATAGCACGTTGGGTTTTGATATAGGCATCATCGCCTGTAAACTCGGGGATACCTTTTATGTCTTTGCGGATGTTCCATAATTCGGTAGTGGTTGCATAAACACCCCATTGCATAAATGCCCAATCTGATTGAAATCCAAACTGGATATTTTGATCCAAGATTTCATTGTAACTGGTGGTCCAGCCACGGGTAAATTCGTAACCTCGTTCTATTGCATATTTGTTTTTCGAGGTTTTCTTTAGCTCTTCTTTATAAAATTCAATTGAATCGGGGTACAGATAAGCATTAGGAATTTCTTCCCCTAATAATTCGAGGTATTTTTTCCCCATCACCATATCATAAACTGCAACATCATTTTTATGCATACTTTTGGGCGATTGGGTACCGCATGGGCGGATGGTATAACCACCTGAGGTATGGTAAAACTGAGCCATGAAGATATTAGTGTGATTAGTAAAAAACTCTGCTAAAGCACGCGTTTCAGGTTCCGAGAAAGGATAATCTCCCTGTCCGCCTTTCATCCCATCATCTTTAAACCATTTTTCGGAGAAGTTACGGTTCAGGTCAATGCCGAATTCTGAATCTTCTCCACGTTTTCCATCATTGTCATTGTCTTTATCTTCACGAATCACCGACCATCTTTCTTTAGTCGTTTTTTCATCTTTTCCTAATTGAATCATCAATCGGGGATCAACGTCATCCATGATATAAATACCTTTGGGATCTTTATAACGGAATTGGGTGTAAAATCCGTCACCGTTCAAATCATCGGGACCGTCCTCATTAATTTTCCCATCCTTATCATCATCTTTTAATTTTGAATTATAACGTTGCGGAATCCCAACCTCAACGCTATTATAAACGCCATCAGGATTAACGATGGGACAGATATAGAAAGCCTGTTCGTCGACCAACCGTGTGATGTTTTCATCATTGCCATAACCGCTTACCAATTTATCAATAATGTAAAGGCTGACCTCTGTACCCGTATATTCGTTACCATGGGTTGCTCCCGAAATCCAGAAGCCCGGCTTACCCAAATCAGATGTCATTTTCGGAACATTGTTTATGCCCTCTTTTCGCGTATTGCGGAGTTCAACAAATTGGTCGATGGTATTTCCCGTTTTCTGATTTGAGATAATCAGCAAACTGATGGGACGGTCAAAATTACTCCGGCCAATCTCAACCAATTGCGTGATATTGGGATATTTTTTTGCAACCTCTTTAAGATAAGTTTGGGTTTTTGTATATCCATGAAAGCTGTTGAAATCGATTGGGACTTTCTGTGAATAAAGGTTTACCCCGAAGCCGGACATGATTAAAAGACCAAATGTCAGGCAAATTGTCTTTTTGTTGGCAAAGAAAAGTTTCATAATTGGGTTTTAGTTTGGTTTAAGAATAGAATACATAAACCTAGTAAAAAACTAAGTGATAATTAAATAAAATAGACGTAAAGAGCAGATTTATCGATAAGCACAGATGCTTGAAATATAGATGTGATATTGAGGCGAAGCCTGAGCCGAACAGATTGATTGCAATTTTTGCATTATGGTACGATTAGGTTATTAGTGATTTGAAGTATAAATAGATGTTGATTCATCCATAAGTTAAAAAATTATAAAAAATTAATTAAACCTGTTAAATGCTGAGGAGAGATTGGTTTTATTTTTAAATTTGATTTCAGGAATAAATTAAGCAAAGCAAGATAGTCTCCCCAATATTTTTTAACCTAATTCTAATAATTATGAAAATGAAAAGAAAGCTATTCAATTTAATCGTAGTGTTTTTATTAATTTTTACGGTTTCTGGTTATGGTCAGAAATACGATCTTTCTGCACCCGTAAAGCTTGATCCTAAAATCAGGACAGGAGTTCTTGATAATGGGATGAAGTATTATCTTGTTCCTAATAAATTACCTGAAAATAGAGGTGAGTTTTACATAGTCACCAATGTTGGTGCCATTCAGGAAGATGATAATCAGAATGGCCTGGCCCATTTTACCGAGCACATGGCATTTAATGGCACTAAAAATTTTCCTAAAAAAGGGATATTAGACTACCTCGAAAAGATAGGAGTGAAATTTGGAGAAAATGTGAATGCTGGAACCGGTGTTGAACAAACCATGTACATGCTATCGAGTGTACCTTTAACAAGGGAAGGAATAATCGACACCGCCTTGTTGATTTTGCATGATTGGGCACATTACATCTCGTTTGAGGATCAGGAAATTGATCTTGAGCGTGGCGTGATTCGCGAAGAATGGCGTATGTACGGATCTGCTTCTGAAAGGATTAATAATAAACTGGCACCAATCATATATAAAGGTTCAAAATATGCCAATCGAAATGTAATTGGAGATACTGCTGTTATTAATCATTTTAAGTACGAAACGATTAGGAATTTCTACAACAAATGGTATCGTCCCGATTTACAGGCACTGATTCTGGTCGGTGATTTTGATGTTGATGCCATGGAGTTGAAAGTGAAAAAACAATTCAACACAATCCCGAAAGTTGAAAACTCGGCACTAAAAGAATCTTTTTTAATTCCCGATAACAAGGAAGTTCTAATTGGCATCGCAAGCGACAAGGAGGCAACCAACACTGAAGTAAGGATATATTTCAAACACAATAATATTAAAGATGAAGATAAGAACATCGGGTATATGAGGCTTCAGTATCTCAGAAACTTCATCAATTCAATGTTTGGACAGCGAATGAGTGAATTGTCGCGCACGGATAATGCTCCATTTATGGGTGCCATGTGCTTTTATACTGGTTTTACCAGAGCCAAGGATGCATTTATGGGTGTTGCTTATGCAAAGCCCAACGAGGGCATAAAGGCGTTGAATTCGCTCCTTACCGAAATGGCAAGAATGAAACAATATGGTTTTACCGCTGGTGAATTTGATAGGGCTAAAGCCAATTATTTCAGAGGTCTTGAATCGAGGTATATGGATCGTGACAAGAGAAAAAACCGGGAAATTGTCTATCCGATTATGAGCTATTTTCTAACCAACAATCCAAGCCCTGGAATAGAATTTGAGTATGAGTTTGCAAAGGAAATGATCCCCACGATTACACTTGATGAAATTAATGCAGAAGCCAAAAAATATGTAACCGATGAAAATATTATAATAACTGCAACCGGTCCTGAAAAGAGTGATATTACACTTCCCACAGAAAAAGAAATACAGAATGTGTTGGCAAATTATAAATCTGCAAAAATTGATGCATATGTAGATAACCTATCCGGTAAGAAACTGCTTGAAAAACTTCCTCCTGCAGGAAAAATCACTGCCACAAAAGAAAACAAAGATTTTGGAACCAAGGAATGGACCCTTTCCAATGGCATGAAAATTATTCTTAAACCAACCGATATTAAAGAGGACGAACTGCTGATTCGTGGTTTTAGTGAAGGCGGCTTGTCAAAATTAAACCAGGAAGACGTGATGTCGGGCATGTTTCTTGGCGGAGTTGTTTCCCAAATGGGAATTGGCGAATTTTCATTAACCGATCTGAGTAAAATGCTTGCAGGTAAACGTGTGAATGTTTCTGTTAGTTTGGGCGAATACATTGAAAACATCAATGGACAAACTTCACCAAAAGATTTGGAAACAGCGTTACAGCTAATACACCTTTATTTTACCAGTCCGCGGTGGAATGACAACGAGTTTAAAACCTTTATGGACAGGCAGAAGGCGAACTATCAAAATGCAGATGCTGATCCTCGAAAAGCATATTTCGATACCATCAATGTGATGCTGAAAAATCATAGTCCAAGAAATATACCCGTCAATTCCAAATCATTAGAAAAAGTTTCGTTTGAAAGAATCAAATCTATATACACCGATCGGTTCTCTGATCCGGGGAACTTCACACTTCAACTGGTAGGAAAAATAAACCCCGATGAAATTAAACCTCTGGTTGAAAAATACCTTGCATCGCTGCCAACAGTTAAACGAAATGAAAAAAGTATTAATCATGGTGCAAACCCGCCTAAAGGCAAGGTGATCAATGATTTTAAAAAGGAAAATAAAACACCGAGAACTTCAGTTTATGTTGCGTTGACAGGCAAATCGGATTTCACCTTCGATGATCGGATAAAATGGAGCGTATTAGAGCACGTACTCAAGCTTCGTTATACAGAAACTATCCGGGAAGAACAAGGCGGCACCTATTCGATTGCCGTTAATAGTTCTGTTTCACGATTACCGGAAAAATCTTTCAGGTTGATCGTTAATTTCGACACCGATCCTTTGAAAGCCGATATGCTAAAAGATATTGTACATAAGGAAATTCAAAAGATTGCAGAAAATGGACCTTCCGAAGATGATTTGAACAAAGCTAAAGAGTTTTTCCTGAAAAAAATACAGGAAAATATGAAAGAAAATGGCTGGTGGAATACAACACTTTTTGCCTATTACTACGATGGCCTAAACATACTTACCGGTTATGAAGAAAAAATAAAGGCATTGACTACCAAGTCTGTACACGACTATGCAAAAAAAGTACTGACACAAGGTAATGTGTTGGAAGTGGTGATGAGACCTTTGTAATAGCGAACTTTCATTGTTGAAAAAGCAAAAAGAAGTTGAAATTATTATGAAACCGAACAAATAATATCTGACAATTAAAATTTGTACAAGGAGGCTATCTAAATCAATAGGTAGCCTCTTTTTTTGTGAAACTCAGATTTCAAAAACAGTCTGTCCCGCAGTTAATGCGGGATAGTGAATTGAAATCTGTAAGATGAACGCCTGCCTGCCTAAACAGCAGTACAGGCAGGAATCCCGATAGCCCCGCTTGAGCCGGGAAGTTGATTTTTTTGCTTTAACTAGCGATGCCCGCAAACAAAGCCTGCTTGTTATAGAACGACGGCGGTGCAACCGCCGCCGAACCCTTATCTGTTTTATTATTACAGCCTCAGCTTAACAGGGATGGCTTCCCGAACTCGCCAAGAGCGAGTCGGGACGCCATCCCTGTGATCTATGATGTCCTTTTGTCTTGACACAAAAGGACGAAAAAGTCAAGACTTTATAAAATTCCCAAGAAGCCCTAATCTGCGCCAAAACCCCGCGACCCCAGCCGCTATGGGTTATTTATTATCCGGTTCGTGGATGAAAATTTTTTTGTTTTTTTGTACACGATAGAAGGAACGCTTCGGGATCGCTTAGCGCAATTCCTTCGCTTTTTGTCGCAAAAAGGTCTTCTTGGGAATTTAATAAGGTCGATTGAGATAAAGCCTTTTTTAATCTGCCTTCCGCTTCGGAAATAACCGAGTTTGTCGATAAATCCATAAGCATAATTTTGAGGATCTTTGGTTCCGGTGTTTTCGCTATTGCGCCAAAGTTGCCGGATATTGCCATTAAGGTTGTAGCTGATGTCATCAATCGTGAAATGATTGGCAGCCTGGTTAAAGCCGGGAAGTTGATTTTTTTGCTTTAATAAGCGATGCCCGCAGGCAAAGCCTGCTTGTTATGAAACGACGGTTGTGCAACCGCCGCCGAATTCTTATCTGATTTATTGTTACAGCCTTAGCTCAACTGGGTTCCCAATATTTGCTTGATTAAACCGCATGACGTCAATTCAGAAGATGCTGGTGCATACAACAGTGCCAACTTTGCCGGAAAATCCACCAAGGATCCATTTTGAAATTGTTCTCATGATAAAAAGATTTTTAATTAATACATTATTTAATACTCAAAATTTGTACAATAGATTGAAAGAATTTGAATCCTGTTCACTAGGAGTTAATACGGACTTAATTAGGAGAATCTCCCTTTTTACCAGATGTAATCGGCCTGAAGATTTTCGGGAATTTAGCCCTAAGAATATTCAAGACGATGGTAGAAATAATTCCGCCAATTAATGCAATTACTGTGTACTAAAAATCTGGTCGATCAAACCAGAGTCAATGAAAATGAAACAGAGTCGATTTACGGAAATGAACAGAATGAACCATTAATCAAACCATAAACCTCCAAAAAGCGAAGTGGGGATGAATTGCAAGTCTTTTTTATGGTTTACGGTGTGTTAGCCAAAGAGCAGGCTAAATAGTAAAAAATATTGCAAGGGGGAGGGGGAATAAATTTGCTTAAGGTTTTATTACACCATCCGGATATTATTTGTTCCTTTTAAGGGAGTAAAATAAGGATAGATGGATTTGGAGTAATAAAATTTGAAGTAACCCATTAGTAACGAATTTCACATTTAACCTTTGATTACTTTCAACCCTCCATTTAATCATTAATGTTGGCAATTCACACAGTACATAAGTATTTTTGATTAAATATAATATCTTTGTTATAATGGACACATATCAGGCTATTATAATTGACGACGAGCGCAATCTTTGCGAGGCATTAGAAATAATGTTAAAGCAAAATTGCCCTAATGTCATGCTATGTGGCATTGCCAACTCAGCAAAGGTTGGCAGACAATTATTGGCTGAAAATAAAGTTGATCTGATCTTTTTGGATATTAAGATGCCAGGTGAAGATGGTTTTGCTTTTTTAAATACAATTTCAGCAGAAGATTATGCAGTTATCTTTACGACAGCATACCAAGAATTCGCACTGAAGGCAATTAAAGCAAATGCGATTGCTTATTTGCTAAAACCCATCAACTCAGAAGATTTACAGGTATCCGTCAATAAAGCAATTTCCTACCTTGTCCTAAGAAAAAATAAAGAAGAAGTTAAGCAATTATATAATGAATCTTTAAACAATTTAAGACTTCAGTTAAAGGATTCTTCTTTACATACTGATAAAATTACGATTTTTGAACAATCCGGATTTAGAATTTTAGAGGTAAAATTAATTCGATATCTGGAGGCTGATGGTAACTATACCATCATACATTTATCCGGGCTTGATAAAATTGTGTCTACTAAATCGTTGGGTGAATTTGGTAAGATTTTAGATCAACCTGTGTTTTTTAGGATACATAAATCTTTCATTATAAATATGAACTACCTAAAGGGCTATTCAAATTACCAAGGAAGTTTTGCTATCATTGATGACAATACCAAACTATCGATATCCAGACGAAGGATCAACGAATTCAAACAATTAATAAATTACTTCTCAAAAAGTATAGTTTAGTGGCCAGATGTTTTTTTATTTTCATTCTTTTTATTACTTGTGTAAATTATTTGTTTGGGCAAAGCCCTTTAATTAAAAATTATACAATTCGTGAAGGAATGCCTACTAATACAATTTATTATTCCTTTCTAGATAGAGATAATTTTATTTGGTTCGCCACAGATGACGGAGTGGTCAGATTCGATGGTAAAGAATTTCTACATTTTAATGTCGATGATGGTTTGGATCAGAATGAAATTATCCGAATTAAACAGGATAAGTCAGGTAGGATTTGGTTCTTCAATCTATTTGGAACAGCTAATTATTATTATCAGAATAAACTTTACAGTAATAAAAATTCTGAGCTTTTAAAGAAGGTAGCGTTGCCATTTTTTATTCGTGATTTTTTCGAAGACAATGACTCTACAATCTATCTATATGATAGTCAATATAATTTTTGTATTATCCATCCTAATCAAGATGTGTTAAAAATAAGTTTGTATAATGAGAATTTGACAGGAACAGACCTACTGCATTTCAATAAATCAGAAGAAGGAGAATTTCTGCTTTGGACTAACCAATATTTATTATCATTGGATAATTTTCATACTGATACTAAGCAAATAAAAAAGATTCAAAATACCAATAGATTATGTACTAATAAGGAGTATGAATATCTTTTGTTCAACGATGAAGAAGAATTAATACTGTTTAAGGATACAGAAATTCTGGAAAAAATTAATATCCATTTGGGGACGGTGAGAGTTGCTTCAGTGCTGATTGCAAAGAATGGAATAATATGGATTGCAACAATGGACAAAGGGGTGTTTTGTTTCAAAGATAAAGTGATGTTTGATCAAATAGATATTAAACAGGCGCAATCTATTATGGAGGATGCTGATGGAAATATTTGGATAACCTCCATGAGTAATGGAGTTTATAAAATTATTACCGACTTTGACCTTATAAAATTTTACGGTAATTCTAATTTTGAAGGTAAGACCATCTCTATTTTAAGTAAAAGTGAGGATGAAGGGATGTGGGCCACGGATGGATTTTCATTTTTTTTATTAAAGAACAACATCATTTTTAAAAACACAAATTACCTTAATTTCAAAAATATTGATTTCATCCGTCAGTTAAAAAATAAAACTTATGTATTTGCCAGTTTACACGAAGGCATATGTTTTTATTCGAATTTACTGCTTGACACTATAAAGCGAGAAGTTTTTTTTAATAGTGAAATGTTATATAAGGTAGAATCTGGAAAAGATATTATAATTAATAATGCTGAAAATAAATTAGCAAACAGATCAACTTATTCAATTACTGAATATAATCTATCTGCAGAAATAAAAGTGATGTTTACTTTAGATTTGGGAACCAGAGTATATTATCAATATTTTAATAAAGATGATGAAATTATTGTAAATGCCGATAAGAATTACGTAGTGAAAAATGACAGCATCGTTGAATATGAGTTGTTAAAATCATTCAATGGTAAAATAATTACTTCTCATATTATTCTGAATGATTCTGTTGAAGTAATCAGTGTTGATGGAAGGAAATTGTATTTAATATTAAATCAACAAAAGATATTCGATCTAAACTCTTATACTCAAATAGAAACTGAGCATAAAGTAAAAGATTTTGCGTATGATGGTGTCCGACTATTTTTTTCAACATTTTATGATATTTACTATATTGAAAATCCGATTGCAATTGCTCATGATAGCATGATACATGTAAGTTCTGTAAATATTGATTTTGAAGACATCCGCGATATTGAATGCTCTGGAAATAATTTTTATGTAGCAACAAGTGAAGGAATTACGATCATTCCTCAAGAGCTATATCTTAACAAACCTAATTTATCTTTGGAGTCATATATCCAGTTTGTTCAAGTCGACGGGGAGGGTGTCGATTTCACCTCGGGAATCATCAATATTAAAGGTGATAGCAAATTAGAAATTAAATTCTCAAGCATTAATTATTCATCTTTCATGTCAAAATATTTTTATATGCTGGAAGGGATGGAGGATCATTGGTTAAAGAGTGATGGAACTATAGTTTCTTATCAGAATCTTAAGTCAGGTACATACAAATTTTATTTAAAATCTCAAATTAATGGAGATTATTTTAGCTTGCCTAAAGAATTAATAATTAATGTTAAGCCAACACTTCTCGAAAGATTTTACTTTTGGGCTTTTATTACAATTATAACCTTTTTATTGGTCGGTATATTGCTTTATCTCCGCAAAAATAAATTAAGTAAGAAAAATAATGACGAAATTTTACTGCTCAACTTAGAATCCAAAGCCTTACGTTCGATGATGAACCCTCATTTTATTTTTAATTCATTAGGATCTATTCAAAATTTCATACTTCATAATAAACCTAATGAAGCTGGTTTATACCTGTCTCAATTTGCCCGATTAATCAGACAAAATATGAATTCTTTAAACTCAAACTTTATAAGCATAGAGGATGAAGTGGATAAATTAAGAAATTATCTGGATTTAGAATGCCTTAGACTGAATAATTCATTTGATTACAATATTGATATAGATTCCAGAATAGAACCCGACGAGATTTTTATTCCAACTATGATGATCCAATTATTTGTAGAAAATGCAATCTGGCATGGGATTTCTCAACTTAAGACAAGAGGCGAGGTTAATGTAAGATTTATTATGGATGGCAAAAAACAACTTTCTGTTTTTATTGAAGATAATGGTATTGGTATTACCAAAAGTATGAAATCAGTAAATATTGACTCACACTTAAATTTAGGGATTGATTTGACAAAAAAAAGACTAGAACTTTTAGGTAAGAGATATAAGGTTAGAACCAAACTTATAATTAGTGAATTATACCCTGGTCAAAGTAATCCCGGAGCAAGAATTACTTTTATTTTTCCGACAATATTTTCAAATTCCTGGAACTCATAATCAACTTGTATTGGCTTATGGGTTTCATGTGTTAATAATTTTGAATTTAATGGTCACATGCCTGTCTGTCGGCAGCTATCGTATGGACACATCTTTTATAAGTTCGGCTCTTTTTATTACATAACTTAATCTTTCTAATCCCAGCTTTAATACTATGACTCCAAGTCTATTCTTGTGAATCAAATCCCTTTTTCCATGCGGTTAAAATTTCATTTTGTTCATCCCGACAGCGTTGTCATACTTCATAATTCTGGTAACAAATTGGCGTTTGTGATAATTTGTTTAAATGTCATATTTTAATTATTAAACCATACTTGTAAATTTAGGTCACAGTTTTCCTTTCATTTCTTTGTGACCAAAGAAACCCCGCCTGCGGTCGGGCAGGGAAACAAAGAAAGTCTTGTGAATATCAGCTATGATCAGCTTGTTC